>WLWE01000011.1_pt1 | contig 205319 bp, 229 predicted proteins | sample 6718301 | NCBI WGS metagenome assembly WLWE01 (sample SAMN12718691, study PRJNA515312) | sponge metagenome | isolation source: marine sponge | host: Mycale hentscheli | place: New Zealand: South Island, Marlborough, Capsize Point | collected 2003-05-01
GGCTTCAGTCACCCTCCTTATGCCCCGTCGAAACCATTGCAGCCCCGAAGGGAGAATGGAGCTGAGCGGAATCGAACCGCTGTCCGAAACACCGGTGTGGACCACCTAGTCCGTTCAAGAACGGACCCCTTCATTCTGGCATCAAGACCGAAAGATGCCTCGCCTCTCGAAGAGGGAAAACACCAGTGCCTTTGCGATGCCCCTACGACGCAGCAAGCAAGCAGGGTAGACATTCAGAAAAACCAAATATTGATACCAACCAAAAGCCAGATTTCAGACACCAACTCCATGCAGTTTCCTTGCTATTCAAGAAGGCAAAAATGATCGATAAACCATCAACAAGAGCATCATCTTGACAGATGCATTTAAAAACCAAACAGGAGCTTTTCTGCAAATTCGCCACCGCTTTTATCAAGGCGATCGCATGTCCCGGAGGCTCTCTGGGCTTACAACCAAGACAAGAGACTTAGGCTCAGATACCGTGTCAATCAGTAGGCATAAGTCGAGACGTAGTAGTGAACAGAAAGCAAGCAAAATCTGAGCGCATTAAAGGTGTCTCCGTGCTACCTCAAGGATTGGAAGAAGCTGGAGTCACTGAGCTTCTTGCCTTAGGAGCGAAGGCGGTGAAACCACTGCGTAGGGCCGTCTCATTCGAGGCAGATATGGCTTGCCTGTATCGGCTTCATTTGCAATGCCGTCTGCCTTTTCGATTGCTGCGGGAAGTAGCCCGATTCCCATGTGATGGACGCGAGTCGCTGTATTCAGGGGTGCAGGAAGGACTGAACTGGGAGCGCTGGCTGCATCCCTCGATGAGTTTTCGGGTGGATGTCACCGGGACAGCTCCCGGCCTTAATCACAGCCACTACTCCGCACTGCAAATCAAGAACGCGATCGTTGATCTACAACGCGACATTTGGGGACAACGGTCCTCGATCGATCTCGACGAACCTGATGTTTGCCTGCACGTGCATCTCGATCGAGAGGGTGGCGTGCTGAGTCTCGATGGATCAGGCGGCAGTCTCCACCGCCGCGGCTATCGCGCAGAAATGGGGGATGCTCCCCTCAAAGAGAATCTCGCCGCTGGCTTGATCCGCCTGAGTGGATGGACAGGAACCACTCCGCTCGTGGATCCCCTCTGTGGCTCGGGAACGTTGCTCATCGAAGCGGCGTCACTGGCTGCAGGGCATGCCCCTGGCCTCAACCGCAGCTTTGCCCTCGAAGGTTGGGCTGATTTTGATAACGACCTCTGGAGAGAGGAGAAAGAACGCGCGCTCAAGCGCCAAGAGCAGGGCCAATTCCAACCCCTCATCATTGGCTGCGAACAGGATCCATCGATTGCCAAACAGGCTCGCAACAACGTTGAGGCCGCTGGTCTTTCCCACTTGATCTCCATTCAAACGGGAGATTTCCGAGATCTCCAGCTCCCCGAAGGACCAGGAACGATCGTTTGCAATCCTCCTTATGGATTACGCATCGGAGCCGATCAGGATCTTGAAGCGCTGTACGGCGATCTCGGTGCCATGGTGAAAAGCCAAGCCTCAGGATGGGATTTCTGGTTGCTTAGCGGCAATGCTGGAGTCACGGGAGCCCTGCGGATGAGAGCGTCCCGACGGATCCCGATCAACAACGGAGGCATCGACTGCCGCTGGTTGCATTATCAAGTGCGTTGACCGCAATCGATCAACGCCCCATCACGGCACGGGTGGTTTTGGACAACCCTTCGAGGGTCTGCGGCAAATAAGGGCCCTTGGCCAGCTGTCCTCCAATCCGCAAGCTCGCACCCGCAACCACCACATTCAAGAACGCAAGGGTGAGCAACGACTGCAGCAACGTCCAACTGAAAGCGGTCAACGACCAGACCACAAAAGCCGTTTCAACAGCCACGAGAGCCAAGAGCATCAAGGTTCCGCCCATGGCCAAAAACACACCCCCGCCAATCAGGCGGCGCTTCTCGCGACCAACTTCCTGCAGAGCAATACGGACATGCAGGTCCATCACCGAAGCGGCTAGCGAGGTCACTCGACCCGCCGCGCCGAGACCTCTTGGGCGGCTCTCCTGAGATCCAGGTAGTTCACTCATGAGGAACGACGACCTCCAGTGAGCAGGGCACCGACAAGAAGGCCTACCCCAGCAGCAATGGCGATGGCCAACAGCGGCCTCTCTCGCACGGGGCGTTCAATCTTGGGTCGCAAGGTGGCATTGAGATCATCAAGCAGATGCTCGAGTTGCTCCTCCAAGGGCTCAAGCGTGTCCGCAAAACTGCGCACGCTCTCCCCGGGATGATGCATCAAATCTTCCAGCTGTAGCTGCACGGTTTGCACCGCTCGATCGCTTTGGGAAGCAATCAATTGCACAACCTCATCAAAACTGCCCCGGGTGGCATCTAAGGCTTGATGCGTCACCTCGGGCCAACGACGCTGGATTTCAGGAACGAGAGACTCAAAATGATCCCGAAACCGCTGCGCAAAATCCTTGTCTTCCTCTTGGGATGGAGCTGAGTCCATGGGTAGGGGTAACGCCTTTTTCAGACTAGAGATGGTGTCTAGAAGATGACACCCATCTCAGCGCAACTGTCTCGATACCTATTCCTAGAGCACACGAATGCTCCAGAAGATCCGGCATGCAGGCATGTGGATTTACTGCTTGAAGATGGCGAAAGCTGCCGCACCTGGCGTCTGCGCAGTGTGCCCCTTCCCAATGGCCCCAGCCTCAAAGCCACCCCATTGCCAAGGCACCGACTGATCTGGCTAGAGCGAACGTCAGCGGCCGTGTCTGGAGGGCGCGGTTGGGGACGCCGCATTGTGGGGGGCACTTTCCAGGGGGTCTTACCCGACAACCCAAAGGCGCTGATCAGGGTTGAACTCCGCGGCACTGCCGCCCTTCGCTTTCCAGACCCCTTGATCCTCGAACTAGCCGATGGCGAATGCCGGCTGCATTCATCGGCAGATCACAGACCGACGCCAAGCCCTTGAGCTTTTCAGAAGCTTCGCTAGTTTTGATTTGCTGACAGCTGTGTCACCTGTTGGTCCATATCAATCAGGTCGGACTAACTCACTTCAAGTCCTTCGGTGGGGCGATGACCATCCCCCTCGAGACCGGGTTCACTGTGGTGACCGGTCCCAATGGGTCTGGAAAGAGCAATATTCTCGATGGCGTTCTTTTTTGCCTAGGCCTGGCCAACAGCCGGGGCATGCGTGCCGATCGCTTACCCGATCTGGTTAACAGCGGCATGCTCAAGGCAGGCAAGTCGGCTGAGACCACCGTCAGCGTGCGTTTTGATCTAAGCGACTGGCAGCCAGATGCCGCGGAGGAGGGGATTGAACCCCCTGAAGACGGTCCCTGGATTCAGGCTGATGCCAATGAGTGGACGGTGACGCGCAAGCTGCGCGTGATGCCTGGGGGGTCTTACAGCAGCACCTACAGCTCAGACGGGGAACCGTGCAACCTGCAGCAGCTGCAAACCCAGCTGCGCCGATTGCGCATCGATCCGGAAGGCAGCAATGTCGTGATGCAAGGCGACGTGACGCGGATTGTCTCGATGAGCAATCGGGACCGCCGCGGCCTCATCGACGAGCTGGCAGGTGTCGCGCTCTTCGACACCCGCATTGAACAGAGCCGCCGAAAGCTCGACGACGTGCAAGAGCGGCAAGATCGCTGCCGCATCGTTGAACAAGAACTCCTAACCGCCCGCCAACGCCTGGAAAAGGACTGCGCAAAAGCACGGGCCTATCAAGACCTACGCGATCAAGTGCAACGTGGCAGGCAGCAGGAGCTTGTGCTGGCCTTCGAAGCCGCTGAAGCGGAGCTGAAGCAGCTCAAAACCCGCCAACACCAACTCAGCGAGCAGGAGATCCGCGACAGCGCAGCCATCAAGGAGAAGGAAACAACCTTGTCTGAGCAGGCCACACGCCTCCAAACCCTTCAGGAGAGCGTGAAGGCCTTAGGCGAAGACCAACTGCTCAGCGTGCAGGCGGAATTGGCCGGTCTCGATCCTCAGAACCGCGCTCTCGAACGTCAAGCCACGCAACATCAGCAGGAAGGCGAACGCCTGCAAGGACTGCGACAGACCCTCACCAGCCGCCGACAGCAACTTCAAGCAGACAGCGAAGGGCTCAAGCAAGCCAACAACCCAGAGGTGCTTCAGGCAGCAGAGCAAGCCTGCCGCGATGCCGAAGCTGCTGTTGAAATCTCGCGCAGGCGCCTCGGCGATGTCGCCGGGCGATCAGGAGCCTGGCTGGATGAGCAACGCCAACGGGCCGCACGCCGCTCAGACTTACAAACCACGCTCACGCCTCTTCAGGAGGAACAACAGCAACTCCAAGAGCGTTTGCGTCTGGACGAAGCGCGTCAATCCGAGCTGCAGCTTGAACGGGACGAAGCCGGTGCCGAAGACCGTGAAGTTCAAGACCAGCTGGAAGCCCTGGAACAGGAGTGGCAAGCGCTTCTGGAAAGCCTGCGCAGCGGCAAAGAACAGCTCCAAGAACGCGCTGAAGCCGTTGCGATCCAACAACGCACCCGCACAAGGCTGGAAGAGGAGCAGACCCGCCTGGAACGGGAAATCGCCCGATTAGAAAGCCGACGGGAAGCCCTGCAGGAAACGAGGGGGACGGGGGCCTTGCGCCTCTTGCTGGAAGCGGGACTGGATGGAATCCATGGAGCCGTTGCTCAACTAGGCGAAGTGGAAGATCGCCATCGCCTAGCCCTAGAGGTCGCGGCTGGAGCACGCATGGCCCAGGTGGTTGTCGACGACGACCGGATTGCAGCCCGTGCCATCGATTTGCTGAAGAGCCGGCGGGCGGGCCGTTTGACGTTTTTACCTCTCAACAAAATTCGATCCCAAGCCGCTGGCGGTAGCGGTGGCGCAGCGATGGCCCGTGGCCGCCGACCGGATGGAGACCAGGGCGCCGGCCTGATCGCGCGAGCTGTGGAATTAATCCGCTACGAGCCGATCTATAGCGACGTGTTCGGGTACGTCTTTGGCGACACACAGGTGTTCAGCGACCTAGGCAGTGCTCGGCAACAAATCGGTCGTTTCCGCGCCGTCACCCTCGAAGGCGAACTGCTCGAAAAAAGTGGCGCGATGACCGGCGGCAGCTTCAGCCAGCGCAGCGGTGGGCTGAGTTTCGGGGTGAGCAGTGACAGCGACGAAGCCGAACCGCTTCGGCAGCGGCTGCTCGAGCTTGGCGAAACCCTGGTGGCTTGCAGGCGAGAAGAAAGCCGACTGCTTCAAGCGCTCGAGCAAGAACGACCACGGCTGCGTCAGCTGGAACAAAGGCAAGCGGCCCTGGATGCGGAGAGAACTGCAGCCAAGCGAGCCCATGGACCCCTGTTGGAGCGTTGCCGCCAACGCAGTGAGCGTCTCAACAGCCTTCAAGCCAACCGCACGCAACAGGAACAGCGACTTCTCGTTCTCAAAACCACCATCAGTCCTCTGCTCGACGAACTCGAGAGAATTTCCACTGAGGAGCGAAAGGTTCAAGCCGAAGCGGATGCCGGGAACTGGCAACAACTCCAAGCCGAACTTGAACAGTCGGACAACGCCTTGGAGCTGGCCCGCCGCCATCGCGATGATCGCCTCCAGCATCAGCGTGAACGCGAATTGGCACAAACCCGAATCGCTGACCAACAACAGGCGATCGAAGAGGAAGAAAGCAGTCTCCAACGCGCCGTCACAGCACTCGCTGAAGCCCATCAACGCTGGCGTGATGAACAGAAGGAGTTGCAGGAACGTCGCCAGGCTTTGGAAAGCCAGCAACAAATCCTCCAAACCAAATTTGGGGAGGAGCGTCGCGCTCGGGATGCGGCAGAAGCGTCCGTGGCCGAGCTGCGTCAGAACCTCCAGCAAGCCCGTTGGGAACTCGAGCGGTTGCAGGAGGAGCGTCAAGCGATTCAAGAGCAACTGCGCAGCGGTGGAATCCGTTTAGAGGAGCTCAAGCCCACACTACCCAATCCCCTTCCTGAAATCCCAGAAGAGATCCGCGATGCCGGCCTTGAGGCCCTGCAGGAACAGCTGCAGCAACTTCTGAAACGGATGGAAGCCCTCGAACCGGTCAACATGCTGGCCCTCGAAGAGCTAACGGCACTGGAAGAACGGCTGGGGGACCTGGGCGAACGCCTCGACGTGCTCAGCCAGGAGCGCGAAGAACTGCTGTTGAGGATCGAAACGGTGGCCACCCTCCGGCAAGAGGCGTTTATGGAAGCCTTTCAAGCCGTCGATGGGCATTTCTCAGAGATCTTTGCAAGCCTGTCCGAGGGCGATGGCAAGCTGCAGCTGGACAATCCAGATGATCCCCTCGAGGGAGGGCTCACCCTGGTCGCTCATCCGAAAGGCAAGGCCGTACGCCGCCTGGCGGCCATGTCCGGTGGGGAGAAGTCACTGACCGCACTCAGTTTTCTGTTTGCACTGCAACGCTTCCGCCCCTCACCCTTCTATGCCCTCGATGAAGTGGACAGCTTCCTCGATGGCGTGAATGTGGAACGGCTTGCGGCCTTGATTGCCCGTCAAGCGGAAGAAGCCCAGTTCCTTGTCGTCAGCCACAGGCGACCGATGATTGGCGCCTCACAGCGCACCATCGGTGTGACCCAGGCCCGTGGCGCTCACACCCAGGTTGTGGGATTACCCGATGCAGCCTGAACAGCGAGCTCCCTGGTCTTGCGTCAAAATGAGTCGAATTGCTCTGGCTGAGGCCTGCATTTGAGCTCGTCCCCGTCCCCCAACGACCCACTGGCAACCGTCCCCAGCGACAGGCTTTGGCTTCGGTCGGAATTAATGGGGACCCAAGTGATCACCAGAGATTCCGGCAGACGCTTGGGCGTTGTTGGTGAAGTGGTTGTGGATATCGACCGTCGCGAAGTGGTCGCCCTCGGGTTGAGAGACAACCCGCTCACCCGGTTCTTACCGGGACTGCCCCGTTGGATGCCCCTTGATCGCATACGGCAGGTGGGCGATGTGATCCTGGTTGACTCCGCAGACTCCCTCAGTGAGGGCTTTTCCCCGGACCGATACAGCCGGGTGATCAATTGCCAGGTGATCACAGAATCGGGGCAAACGCTCGGCCGCGTGTTGGGCTTCTCCTTCGACATCGAGACGGGCGAACTCACCACGCTTGTGATGGGAGCCGTTGGCGTTCCTCTCCTGGGGGAAGGCGTGCTCAGCACCTGGGAAATCCCTGTCGATGAAATCGTTAGCAGTGGCGCCGACCGAATCATTGTGTACGAGGGCGCCGAAGACAAACTCAAACAACTGAGCAGCGGTGTGCTGGAAAAACTGGGCGTTGGAGGGCCGAGCTGGGAGGAACAGGAGCGGGAGCGTTACAGAGTGAACATCGTCCCCGTTGAAAACCAGCTCAGCTCAGGACAAGCCGTCGAGGAGGCACCCAGAATGCTGGAGGCCTCTGACTCACAACGCTTCGAAACCGAACGCGAACTCGAGTACGTCGAACTCGAAGATCGCCGCAGTGAGAACACGCGGGAGCGTCGCTATTTGGATGAAGCGCCGATGCAGGAGCGTGATAGCTCCTATCGAGAGCCCTATCGCCAATCCGAGAACTACAACGAGACGCCGTCGTATCGCGAGCCCGAACCCTTCAACGAACCGGAGGCCTACAGCGAGGACCGCAGATTCCGTGAGCCGGAGCCAGAGCGTTTTCGTGAACCCGAGCCATTCCAGGACCAAGACCGCTACCAAGAGCCCCAGCGCGCCGCAGCACCGCAGCAACTGGATGCTGCCCCACGCTTTGAACAGCGGCCAAGACCGGCCTCCCGTCGCCCGATCGAACGCCCAGGCGAACCCCTCGATGTGGAACCGATCGAAGCTCGTTCTCCCCAAGAACCGGAGAGCCAACCCCTCGATGATCCCTGGTAAGCCAGGGATCAAGCCACACCTCCACTCAACTGCTGGCTTTCTTTTTGAAGTCGAGGGAAGCGCTGTTCGTGCAGTAGCGCTGACCGGTGGGTGCGGGTCCATCGTTGAACACATGCCCTAGATGGGCATCACAACGCGCACAGAGAATCTCTGTTCGCACCATCCCGTGGCTGCGATCTTCATGGGTGCGAATCGCCCCCTGGGTCACACCATTCCAGAAGCTTGGCCAGCCGGTACCCGATTCAAATTTTGTGCTGGAGCTAAACAGAGGCGCATCACAGCAGACGCAGTGATACATGCCGTCTTCCTTGTGATCCCAATAGGCACCAGTAAACGCCGCTTCGGTGCCGCCCTGACGCGCCACTTGAAACTGGGTTGGGCTGAGTTGCTGCCTCCATTCCTCAGGAGTGCGTTCCACCCGATCTCCACCGGCTACTGCCTCACCCGTCATGACTCAAACATTTGACTGGCGGGGACGCTAGTCGGAAAGAGCCAATGGCAAGAGTCCCTGAACCTCCTCAGCAAGTGCCCTAACCGCCCCAGGTTCACCGCGAAGGCCACGCAAGTCATCGCGTTGACCCTGCAGCCTGTCCGGTGACGCAAGCCAGGACTCAGCCTCAAGGGCAATTTGCTCAGGCGTGATCGGTCCCACCCGTTCAGGAACCACCATGCGACCAGCACTGATGTTGGGCCAAGCCATCAATCCATGGTTCCGGAGACGCCAAGCGCTGAGCAACAAGCCGATCAGACGCCGGAGGCCTGGCAGACGGGCTAAGAGCCCGAGCCATCCATCCCAAGCCTGCATCACCCCCAGATGCTGCGTAGGCACCAACACGATCATGGGCACACCAAGAGCGCCAAGTTCAGCCGTGTTCGCTCCCACGGTGGTGAGCGCCAGCTTGCACTGACTCAGAGCCCCGTGAGCTGGAGGGCTTTCCTGCAGGTAAATCTCTGTGCCATGACGCGTCAGCAACCGCCTCAAACCCTCGCCGGCGCGGGCCGGTTCAATCGCAGCGACAGCGCTGTTGTACGAGGCCGCAATCGGATTCGAGCGACTCGCATAACGTTCCAAATCTTCGATGGTGGTCGTGGGTGCCACCGGCAACAAAAAACGACAGCCAGGGCGTTGAGCCGCCAACCGGTCTGCGGTTTCCAGCAAAAAAGGAACACCCACACTGAGTTTTGCCGGTTTCGAACCAGGCAACAAAGCCACCCACTCACCCGATGGAAGAGGGGCCTCCTCTCTGGCATGGCTGGAAAGATCCGCCATCAAGTCGCCCACGACGCGGCAGCGGGAGCGGAAGCGACTGGGCAGCTGATCCCTCACCGCTGGTGCCATGGCTGCAATGCGATCGTTCCAACGCGGCCAACGCGCCACCCACTCCGCGTAAGTGATGTGGCGATAACCAAGCCGAGCTGATAACAACACACTCCAAAATTGATCCCCGCCCAAAAAGACCACCACGCCGCGATCAGGCCACACCCCAAACCGAGTTGGCCTCAACAGCAACAACCAAAATTGCCGGGCCAAAGTGATGCGATCAAACAAATGCCAACGGGAGGCCGCGGAGGCTTCCGTCCCGGTGGCATTGGGACAGGGAACCAAAACCAGCCGCAAACTCAATAACGACCCAGGAGCTCTGGGGCGCATCAGGAGGCGGCGATGCAGCTGCTCTGCAAGGGGACGAACCCAGGTTGTGAGTTCACCAGGGCCGTTGGAGACGAACACCACAGCCAGGGTTTGGTCCTTGGTGCGTGACGTCACTCAGTGCCGTTGGGACTGTGAAAAATGATGCGGATGGCGAGACTTGAACTCGCAAGGCCGAAGCCACACGCTCCTTAGACGTGCGTGTCTACCAATTCCACCACATCCGCGTGGCGACGTTTCCCAAGGGGCTCGTCGATGGATGAGTATACCGACAGGCCTGAAAAGGCCTAACCGCTGATACGATCCGCGCTGGCTCGGATGCTGCGGAATGCCCATCGGCAAGGTGCTGATCGCCAACCGCGGCGAGATTGCCCTAAGAATCCTGAGGAGTTGCCGTGAACTCGGCATCAGCACGGTTGCGGTGTACAGCACCGTGGATCGTTCTGCACTGCACGTTCAACTCGCTGATGAGGCGGTCTGCGTCGGAGAAGGTCCGAGCAACAAGAGCTATCTCAACATCCCCAACATTCTTGCGGCAGCCACCTCCCGCGGGGTGGATGCGATTCACCCCGGCTATGGGTTTTTGGCGGAAAACGACCGCTTCGCTGAGATGTGCCGTGATCACGGCATCACGTTTATCGGTCCGTCTCCCCATGCCATTCGATCGATGGGGGACAAGTCGACGGCAAAAGCCACCATGCAGGCTGTGGGCGTCCCAACAGTGCCTGGCAGCGAAGGCCTCCTACCCACCCCAGAGGCCGCCGCTGAGCTCGCTGCTGCCATGGGCTATCCCGTGATGATCAAGGCCACCGCGGGCGGCGGCGGCCGTGGCATGCGGCTCGTGCCCAGTCCTGATCAGTTGGTCAAGCTCTACAAAGCGGCGCAGGGGGAGGCCGATGCAGCGTTTGGAAATCCAGGGCTGTACATGGAGAAATTCATCGACCGGCCCCGTCACGTCGAAGTCCAAATCCTGGCGGACCGTCACGGCAACGTGGTCCATCTCGGTGAACGGGACTGCTCGATCCAACGACGTCATCAGAAACTTCTCGAAGAAGCGCCAAGCCCGGCCCTGGACCCTGAGCTGCGTCGTCGCATGGGAGATGCAGCGGTCGCGGCGGCGCGCAGCATCAATTACGAGGGCGCCGGAACGGTGGAATTCCTCCTGGACCGAAGTGGTGGGTTTTATTTCATGGAAATGAACACCCGCATCCAGGTGGAGCATCCCGTGACGGAAATGGTTACGGGTATCGACCTGATTGCTGAGCAGCTACGCATCGCCGGCGGGGAGCCGATCAGCGTCCGGCAAGAAGATATCCAGATGAATGGGCATGCGATCGAATGCCGAATCAATGCCGAAGATGCCCAACACAACTTCAGGCCAGCCCCAGGACGGATCACGGGTTGGTTACCGCCTGGAGGCCCTGGAGTCCGCGTCGATAGCCACGTGTACACCGGCTACGACATTCCCCCCTTCTATGACTCCCTGATCGGCAAGCTGATCATCTGGGCGCCCAATCGCCCTGCAGCCCTCGAACGCATGAAGCGAGCTCTCAACGAGTGCGCCATCACAGGCATTCCAACAACGGTGGACTTCCATCTGCGCATGCTCGACCGCCCTGAATTCCAAAGGGGCGACGTGCACACCAAATTCGTTGAAGAGGAGATGCTCTAAGCGGGAGCCAAGAGGTTGCCAACGGCGCTCCCACCATGGATTAAGGCCGTGACTAGGGCAGTGATTCAGGCCGTGATTTGGGCGAGGGACTGGGCGCGGAGCAGCACCAAGGAGAGCAACCCTTGCTGCCCAACCAGCAGTTCGCGCAGCAAGCTGAGCAGCCCAACCCAGATCACGGGAGTGACATCCACGCCCCCGATCGGCGAGACAACTCTGCGGGTCACCCCCAAGATCGACTCTGTGGGCCAAGCCACAAGAGGCCAAAAGCCCTTGGACAGATCCACCTGCGGATACCAAGTGAGCACGATGCGCGCCAGGAATGTGAGGGTCCATGCGGCCAACAGCAAACCCAGTGCCAAGTTGAGAAGAGGGAGGATGGCGACAAGCGTTGGCGTCACAAAGCCCTAAGCATTGGAGATGTCATCGTAGAAACTTGACCTTGATCCCTAAGATCGCAGCCAATCAGGCCTCGCTAAACGCATTCGGTCCTAATTCCTTATGACGCCCTCCCTCTCCAATTTTCTGACCAGCCTCGTTGCTGGTGTCGCGATCGTTGTGATCCCTGCTTCTATCGGGCTCTTTTTCCTCAGCCAAACCGATCAGGTTGATCGCAAACTTTGAAGACCCTTTCACGCTCCGTAGACTGGGCTCACTAGACCCGAGCTTCGGTTCCACGCAGGTCGTTATCAGAGAGCTTCACTGTGGTTAATGCCAGTCTGAATTGGGCCAGCATTGTTGGGATTGTGCTGGCTGTAGGTGGAGCACTGCTCTACTTCATGCGCAGTTTCAAGCCCGCTCTCGCTCGTGATTACGACGTGTTCTTCGCGGCGATCGGCCTTCTCTGCGGAGGAATTCTTTTCTTCCAGGGCTGGCGACTCGACCCAATCCTCCAGTTTGGACAGTTCCTGTTGGCGGGAACCACGGTGTTTTTTGCCTACGAGAGCGTTCGTCTTCGGGGGATTTCAGCGGAACAGGCAAGGCGCTCGGCCTATTTCGATGACGAGCCCGAAACCGCAAGCCCCGCTGGAGGTTTGCGGGGTGGTTACGACGATCCCTACGAACGATTCGACGAACCCCAGCCGATACGACGCCGGTTTGGCGGCCAAGGCCCGGATGAAGACGAGAGGCCTGAACAAGATTTCTACCGCCCCCGTCGGACCTCCAGAGCTGCGATCCCAGAGCAGGCCGCGAGTCGGAGCCGTCAGCGGCCCGATCCCCCCTCCGATTGGTCAGACAGCAGCGAAAGGGAGAGGCGCATGGCCCGATTCGGTCGTGGCGATGACTCTGCACCGAGTGGTCCAAGCTTTGGAGAGCGCCGCAGCCAACGCCAGGATCAACGCCGAGGCTCTCGGCCAACTCCCGTCGCTTCGTCCAGGCCTGAACCCTCATCCCGCGCCTCTGCTGGGGCGGCTGGCCTCAACCAGCGCACGACAGGATCAGCTGGCCGATCAGCGACTGGATCAGCACGCAGCGGCTTAGATGGACAACCTGGCATCCCCCAAGGCACACCGCTGCGTCGAGAACCCGAAGATGCCGCTTACTCCCCAAGCCCGCGGCAACCCTCTTCCAAACCCCCGGTGAGCAGACGCAATCCCGCCCCTGAGAACGGGCCTGCAACGTCTAGGGACACCAATCGCACCCCTCCCCGCAGTTCCCGCCCCAGGGATAACAACTCCCGCTTCGACGACTAATCAGTCTGAGCATTCATTCCGGTATGACTCGACGCCTCCTCCTCGTGCTGCTCGCACTGGGAGTTGCTGCCTGTGAAAGTCGCTCGACCCGAGCACCATCCGGCTTGCTGGCGCCACAACAACAAGACCCTGCCCTCAGCGGTGATGGGCGGTTGTTAGCCGTGATCGAAGACCAAAACGGCAGACCGACCGTCCAATTACGCAACGTGCAAGGTGGGGGTTCGTTGCGTTTACGCCACCTCTCTCGCCATCAGCCCCATAGCTCGCCGTCCTTGAGCTGGAACGGCCGTTATTTGGCTGTCATTACCCAACGCGGCAACCACAGGCTGGTCTTGATTGAAGATCGCCTCAATGGCAAAGCCCACCCCCTGCGCTTGCCCTCCGGACGAGATCCCGTGCAGGTCAGCCTTGCTCCTGATGCACGCAAGCTCGCCATACAAACCGCAGACCAGGGACGTTGGCGTGTTGAGGTGATCGATCTGAGTGGCTTGCTGGAGCCCGACGGACCTGGAGGCCAGCGACGCACGACGCCGAACGAGGCAAACCGATGAGACAGCGATTCCTGCCATCGGCCTTGCTGCTCTGTTTCCTCGTTTTGGGCTGCGGTCAAAGCGGGATCCGTCCCATGTCCAGGGTCGGGGCATCGCTGCGTCGAAGCGCCGAGAGCAGGCGCCTTCCCTCGATGGGACAACGTTGGCTCGCCACCCTGGCCAGTCGTAACGGAAGAGAGCGCGTGGAACTCATTGACCTGAGCAACGACACACCGGTGCCCCTGAATGGGATCAATCAGGCCGATTCCCAGACCATCAGCCTCAGCGTGAGTGGGGATGGGCAGAGGATCGCCCTTGTCCGCCAACGCGAAGAACGAACCGAACTCATGCTCTATCGACGCAATGCCAGCGCGTTGCAACGCCTACCCATTAATCCGCCGGGTGTCCCCCGTTCTGTGAGCCTGAATGGGAATGGTCGACTTCTCGCCGTTCAGGTGAGCCGCAGAGGGCGTTGGGATGTGGACTTAATTCGCCTGCCCTAGCTAGGGAATCAACCCTGCCCAATGCAAAAAGGTATCGCCGCTGAGGGCTTCCGTGAGCACGACAGCTAGAAATCCGATCATGGCGAAACGGCCATTGATCCTCTCGGCATAGGCACTCCAACCAAAGGCAGGCACATCTTTGGTGGTGGCACTGGTGGTGGAAAGGGGCTCTGGAGCAGCCGACGCAGAGGAGGGCTCCTCCGGAGTGCGATCGCTGACTTGATCAGGCTTGTTCATGGTTGATAGCTACTGGCGGGAATCAGGCTCCAATCGCCATCCCCACGCAGTTCAAGCACGTTGTCATGGAAGTGCTTGAGGGAAGGACGATGGCCAACACTAATAAAAGAGAGATCTCGATCCACGAGCAGCTCATAAAGCTGCTTCTCTGTCTTCACATCAAGGGCGCTGGTCGCCTCATCCAGAACCACAAAACTCGGAGAATTCAACAACAAGCGTCCAAAGGCCAGTCGTTGCTGTTCTCCAAGAGAAAGAATTCGGGGCCAATCCTGCTTGATATCCAAGTCGGGATAACGCGTCACTAACTTCTGCAAGCTGACTTGCTCCAACACGCTTCTCAACTGCTCATCACTAAAGCGATTCTCATCTGCTGGATAACAAAGCTGTTCTCTTAACGAGCCCAGCAACATATAAGGCTTCTGGGGAATGAACAGCAGATCCCCCATCGAGGGCCTCTCAACACTGCCCCTGCTGGGCTCCCAAAGGCCGCTAATCATCCGCAGCAGGGAAGTCTTTCCACATCCGGATGGCCCCACAACCAAAAGTTTGTCGTGGTCACCGATATCAATCGTGAGATCTTCGATGACGGGATTCTTTCCATTCGGAGGATATAAGTCTGCAGACCGAATCACGATGCCGTTGCTTCCCGGGACCTCGCGACTGTTGCTGCTGGGAGCCTGCTGGCTCACCTGCTCAATTTTGGTTTGGAATCCTTCAAGACGACTAATGCCGGCAGCAAACTGCGCAAGCTGCTCAATGCGAGCCACGATGAAGAACAACGATCCCTCCACCATATTGAAAGCAAAGTTGGCCTGGTTGAACACGCCAAAATCGATCTCTCCCGCGAAATACACAGGTGCCATAACCAAGAAGGGCAGAAAAACTCCCGCATACGACACCGATCGCCTCATGACGTCGATGATCACCTGCCAAATAATGAGGAGATTGAAGTTTTTAACAACAGAACCCAGACGCCGATAGGACTCTTGCTTTTCTTGCCCCTCCCCCGAGTAAAAAGCGATGGATTCAGCATTGTCCCTGATATGAACCAGTCCGTAACGGAAATCAGCTTCATAGCGGAGCTGGTCATAATTAATGCGCACGAGGTTGCGCCCTGAAACAATCAGAAGCGTGGTGGCAACCGCCGAGTAGGCAAACAGAGCGAACGTCAGCCTGGAGCTAATACTCCAGAGCACCAAGATGTTGAGCGAAAACGTTAAGAGCGCATCAAAAAGACCCAAGGCAAGACTCAGGCTTTGTGCCGTGAAAGACTCCGTGTCTTGGGTAATCCTCTGGTCAGGGTTATCAACATCCGTTTCGTCTTCACTATTAGGATTGAGAACGTAATAAGCCCTATTTTTCATATAGTCGCCAATCAACGATTTAGACAGCCATTCCCTCCAAATAATTCCCAGCTTTGCAGTGATATAGACCTGAGTTACCCGAATGGGAAGGGCTATCACAAAACAGGCGCCATAAATAGCCAATCGCCCATAGAAACCACCTTGGTCCTTATCCACCAAGGCATTCGTGATGTCTCGGTAGATAAATCCGATCCCCGTATTAATGCCGTTAACAGCAAGCAACATGAACACAATCGTTGCCAATAAGCCCCAATTGAGCCAACGCCGCTGGCGCAATTGCTGACGGAAAGCAATGAAACTGGCCAAACCAATCAGAAACAGCCCAACGAAAGCCACTCCCCACCAACTCGACCAAATCGTGGCGATCGTTCCCGAAACACCAGACAGATATTTCTCCGTTAAGTCGGGTTGAAACCGATCCAGGCTTCGAATCAAGGCGGTAAGAACCGCAAGCACCAACCCGCCAACACAAAACAGAAGGCACAACAACAGCCAGATGAACTGCCATCCGCTGGCCTGATCAAGCGGCAAGAAAAAAGGTTGGGCCAGGTGACGCAGCTTCGCGAGCTGATGACGCAGATTTTTAAACGGGCCGCTGCTGGCGAAAGGGGACGCTGTCATGACGCCATTCTCACAAGCCAGACCTTCATCCGGGAGGCCAATCCAGGGAACGCCCACCGATCACATGCACGTGCAAGTGGAACACGGTCTGCCCGGCACCCTCTCCGCTGTTAATCACCGTTCGCCAATCACTTAACCCTTCTTGTTTGGCAACCTTCGCAGCCACCAACAGCAAATGTCCAAGCAGCTGCTCATCCCCTTTCTCCGCCTCGCGCAAGCTCTCGAGTGGTTTGCGCGGAATCACCAGCACATGCACAGGAGCGGCCGGGGCGACGTCGCGGAACGCCAAACAGCTGTCATCGCTGTACACCTCATCGCATGGAATGTCTCCACGCAAGATGCGGGCAAAAATCGTGTCACCAGCCATGGTCACAACCCTGGGCAAAACAGTGCATGAGACGGGTGGGGCATCAGATGCTTACCCCGCAACCATTCAATGCTGGCACGCTGCTCAAGTGCATCCCTTCAAGGGATGGAGGCGCTTCCCGTCACGGTGGAAGTGGATCTGGCCCCAGGGCTTCCCGGCTTGCAGCTTGTGGGACTTCCAGATACCGCCATCCAAGAGTCGCGCGAACGCGTCCGGGCAGCGCTGCGCAACAGCGGGTTTCGCGGCCCCCTGGTTCGGGTCATTGTCAATCTGGCGCCAGCCGATCGACGCAAGGAGGGACCCGCCTTCGATCTGCCGATCGCGCTGGCCTTGCTCGTCGCCAGCGGTCAGCTTGATCCCCAAAAACTGGAAGGGCTCTGCTGCGCCGGAGAACTGGGCCTGGACGGAAGCTTGAGGTCCTGCCGCGGCATCCTGGCCATGGCCTGCCAAGCGAAAACCCAGCAAGCCAAAGCCTTTGTGGTGCCATCAGCCAACGCAGCCGAGGCGTCTCTCGTGGACGGACTCCCCATCGTGAGCGCCAAAACGCTTGGCGAGCTCGTTGAGCAGTTACGGCATGGAAGCCAGAACCACCGTTGTTCTCCTCCCAAAAAGAAAGAGCCTGCAACGACCGCCATCCCAACCAGCGCATCAGAACCTCCGTCCGCAGCACCGCTCACGATTCAGCATTTCGCTCGAAAAGCCCTGGCGATTGCCGCCGCCGGTGGGCATCACCTTCTGATGGTGGGACCTCCTGGCTGTGGCAAAACGATGTTGGCGCGAGAGCTCCCCAGTCTTCTTCCGCCGTTGAGCGACTCAGAGGCCCTAGAGCTCACCCGCCTTCAATCCATTGCTGGCACGCTCGGCAGCGTGACAAGCCTGGTGCGGCAACGACCATTCCGTGCACCGCATCACAGCACCACGGCAGCAGGGCTTCTCGGGGGAGGGATCAATCCCCGTCCCGGCGAATTGAGCCTGGCCCATGGAGGCGTGCTGTTTCTTGATGAGCTCACTGAATTTCCGAGAGCCATCCTCGATCAGTTGCGTCAGCCTCTGGAGGAGGGCGTTCTCTGGATCAGCCGAGCCCGATTGCGCTGCTCTTTCCCCTGCAGGGTGACCCTGGTGGCGGCGACCAATCCATGCCCTTGCGGATGGCATGGTGATCCTTCCAATCGCTGCCGTTGTTCTGAACTTCAACGGCAGCGCTACTGGAATCGTTTGTCTGGGCCATTTTTAGATCGGCTCGATCTTCAATGCCGCCTCGAACCCGTGCCGACCAGCCAACTTCGCCGGTGCTTCAAGACGGCAGAAGACCCAACGGAGACTCCAAGAAAAGGCAGCTTCTCTCCCAAAGCCATCCAAGCCGCGCGCATCAAAATGTGCCAACGCAACCCGGGCAAGCAGCTCAACAGCCAACTCAGCGCGCTGGAGCTTGGGCGTTACGGCCAGATCGCAGAGCGAGCCTTTCAATGCTGGGAGCAGGTGGTGTCGAAACGGCAGTTGAGCATGCGCAGCAGCTTGAGGCTTCTGCGCGTTGCCCGAACCATTGCCGACCTAGACGCTGTGCCAACGGTGGGCGAGCAACACATAGCGGAAGCGATCTGCTTCCGAAGCTATGACCACGCGCCCAGAGCAAACAGCTAAACGGACCGTCGCTTAACGCGATCCATGGTGAGGAACGTCGCGATAGGGCTGGACTCCAATCGGAGGTGGAACCGTCTTCTTCTCTTCACTTGGATTTCCAACAGCATGCGACAGGGTTTCTGCAAACCATTCGCGCAGCGAACTAAACATGAATGCCATGGTGGATCTCCTCCGAGATGCATCCAGTCTCGTCAGGCATTCAAGAAAAAGAAACAGTCGAAATACCGATCATTCGGCGTGCCACAGCAATGAATCCGACGTGGCACGCCGATCTAAAAGCTAAAACTGCGAACGAATCAACGACGGCGACGGCGCTGCTGAGCTTTGCGCTTGTACTTCTCGATTGGAGTTTCGTGATGGCGGAGGCGCTTGAGATCAGCAAAGATCCCGGCCTTGGAGACCTGACGCTTAAAGCGACGTAGGGCAGATTCGATGCCTTCGTTTTCTCCGACCGTGACCTGAGTCATTCAACAAGCGAGGATTTCCAGCTTGTCAATGTAGCAAGCGATAGGCAAATGGATCAAAGGGCATCTGGCAATCCAGGCATGCTGTCCCGATACACATAGAGATGTCCCAGCGTGCGCTTGCCGTATTGACGCCTCATCAGCTTCCAACCTGGTTCAAGGTTCAGCTTGAGGAAACCGTTTCCAGGACCTCCTGAACGAGCCACCACCATGGTGGGACGGGAGGGATCACGCGTCGGAACGGCCAAGAGCTCGATGTCCGCGCCAGTTTTGACGACGGAGAGTCGATAACGCGTTCCAAGGTCATCCCCTCCAATCCGCAGGGAATAGCCATTGCCATCGATGTAGCGGTTACAGATTCCGGTGAAGTCAAAACTGGCCAACAGCGGATCCACAACAGCAGGCGACGATCCCGAAACCGCAAAACAAGGACGGGCGCTCGTGCGCTGCTCGTAAATGTTCAGCTGCGAGTTCTCACCCTTACCGATGGGAGCCGACACCATCACAAATTGGCTTTCGTCGACGTCTGCAGCCGTGAAGACGGAGCCTTGCGCTTTTGCTGCTTGCGGGAGGCCTGTGGCCGCAGCGGCGGCAAAGACAGCAAATGCAACAGCAGCGTTCCAAGGACGGCCCATCAATCAATTCCGATCGTTAAAGGGATCGTATTAGTCCCTTTGGATCTGAGCACGTGCCATCAGGCCGGTTTGTTGAGACGAATCGCGACCAAAAGTGACCCAAGCGTCGCTGGAAGACTCAAACCAAGGATCCATCGCGTTGGGTTGACGCCCAGATCAGGATCGCCGTAAGCCAATTCAAAAACACAGCCAGTGGCTGCGATTCCAAGCACGCATGCCAGGGCCAGGAACAGCCCAGAAAGGGGTTTCATTGGCATCGGTTTAAGGCGTCATGGGGCGGACGTCTGTGGCGCGGAAGCCATGATCTTTTAGCTCCTTTTTAAGGCCAGTGGCATCGGTCACACGATCCACAAACAACACTCCCCGGAGATGGTCCATCTCGTGCTGAATGCAACGCGCCATCAAACCGTCGGCCTTCATGGTGCGGGGTCGCCCCATCTCATCCCTGAAACTCAATTGAATGGCCGTGGGACGGACCACATCGAGGTACACCCCTGGGATGCTGAGGCACCCCTCCTCGTACGTATCCACCGATGCGCTGCAGGTGGTGATTTCTGGGTTGATCAGCACCAGAGGTGGCGTGCTGGGGGTCTCAAAGTCGAGGTCGATCACCAGCAATTGCTGATGCACGCCAACCTGAGGTGCCGCCAAGCCGATGCCACGGGCCGTGTACATGCTGCGCAACATGTCGCGGGCCAAGTCGCGCACACGCTCGTCCACCTTGCCAATCCTGCGCGCATCACCCCGTAGCGCGTCGTCGCCAAGGGTATAGATATTGAGCGGAGCACTCTCTAAGGGCTCCTTAGGCACGGCAATGGAGGAGCTGCTCTTCTCAGCCGATCGTGCCAACTGGGCGAAGCTCCTAGCCAAAACCCCTCCTACCTTGAAATTGTTCTGATCTTAGGCAGACCTGATCTCTGCTTGATCCGTTCGACATGTCTCTGCAACAGCCCCTACCCGCCACAACCGCTCTCGGACGGACTTCGCTGCTGCGTGCTCCGCAACTGCTGGGGGATTGGCTGCTCTGGCTCGAGCAGCGTCCCCACGAGAAAGGCCGCACCACAGCATGCATCCGGCGCTGGGGGGAGCCAGAAGCCACACCTCTAGAGCTCACACCAGCTCCCATCAATTTGCGCAGCAGGGTGCACGACTACGGCGGAGCGCCGCTCACGGCGGCGCTAACGGAAGGAACACTCCAGCTGGTTTGGGTCGATGACAACGACGGTTGCCTCTGGTTCCAAGCCTGGACAGGTCTTGATGGAGATACCCCCCAAGCGCTGCACGCCCTCGACAGCCCCCAACGGCTGACAGCCCCCCGCAACAGCGCGCTGGGGGGCGGCGTGATTGACCCTCTCCGCTCGCGATGGTTGGGCGTGATCGAGGAGTCCGGTTGTGATCGCTTGGTGAGCGTGGCCCTCGATCAACGGGATCAACCCCCCGTTGTCGTCCATCAGCCTGCTGATTTCGCGGGCTATCTCGCCCTCAGTGCCGACGGAGCCCAACTGGCTTGGGTGGAGTGGCAACAACCCTCCATGCCCTGGGATTGCTCCCAGCTCGTCTTGGCGCGACTGACGGCCTCTGGCTCCATCGAGGCTTGCCGTGGGATCGCGGGCGCTGAACCATCCGAAGCCCAAGGGATCTCCGTGTTTCAGCCCCAATGGCTGCCGGATGGAAGCCTCGTCGTGGCAGAGGACAGCAGTGGCTGGTGGAATCTGATGCGCCATCCCAACGCCGACAGCGTGAACATCCACTGGCAACGCCTTTGGCCCATGGCCAAGGAGACGGCAATGCCCCAGTGGGTGTTTGGGATGAGTACCACCGCTTGGGATGGGGAGAAGCTGTTAGCCGCCGTCTGTGATCAAGGGGAATGGCAGTTGCAACGGCTCGGTCTCGATGGCTCGGCAGAGAGGGTGGAACAACCCTTCAACGATCTCGCCGATCTGCACGCATCCCATGGCCGGGCTGTCGCCATCGCCAGCAACAGCACCACAGGCCATGGACTGCTCGAGCTCGACTTGGGCTCAGGAACCTGGCGACACACTCCAGCCGCTTCCGCCGCCATGGAGGTCAACGCGATCAGCGTGGGGCAATCGCTGTGGTTTGACGGATCCGGCGGGCAACGCACCCATGCCTGGTATTACCCCCCTGTCGGGGGAGCCGATGCCTCGTCGCCACTGCTGGTGAAGAGTCACAGCGGGCCTTCGTCCATGGCCCGCCGCGGCCTCAACCTCGCGATTCAGTTCTGGACCTCCAGGGGCTGGGGCGTGGTGGACGTGAATTACGGGGGCTCCACAGGCTTTGGCCGGACCTACCGCGACCGGCTTCAGGGGGGCTGGGGCGTGGTGGATGTCAACGATTGCGCCGCAGCCGCCAAAACCTTGATTGCCACGAACCGCGCAGATCCGAGCCGCATCGCCATCGAAGGGGGCAGCGCCGGTGGCTTCACCACGCTGGCCTGCCTCTGCTTCACCGATGTGTTCCGCGCCGGTGCCTGCCGCTATGCCGTGAGCGATCCCAGTGCCTTAGCCACCGAGACGCATCGCTTTGAAGCCCGCTATTTGGATGGCCTCATCGGCCGTTGGCCCGAGGAGCGGGATCTCTATGAGCAGCGATCGCCGCTGGGCCATGCAGACCAGATCCGCTGTCCTGTGATCTTTTTCCAGGGCCTCAAAGACAAGGTCGTCCTGCCGCAGCAAACCGAACGCATGGCCGAGGCCCTACGCCGCAATGCCATCCCAGTGGAGGTGCACACCTTCCCAGAAGAAGGCCATGGCTTCCGAGATAGCGCCGTGCAGATAGCTGTTCTTGAATCGACTGAGCGTTTTTTCCGCCAACACCTCAATTTTTAGAGGCTTGGCCATATCCCAACCCACGGAACTGCCGATGCACCTCTTCCATTTGTGATGCGGACAACAGCGGAGGCTCCCCTAGCTGCAGAGCTTGCAAATACATCTGTGCCAGCGTCTCCACCTCAACGGCAATCTTCAGAGCCTGATCAAGATCCCGCCCCAAACTGACCAATCCGTGGTGAGACAGCAAGCAGGCCTGCCGGTCCTGCAGCGCCTGCACCGTATGGGCTGATAGCGCAGCGGTCCCGAAGGTGGCGTAGGGAGCACAGCGAATGTCATCACCACCAGCCACCGCTGTCATGTAGTGGAACGGCGGAATCCCCCGGTCATGGCAGGCCAGCGCCGTTGCATGAATGGGATGGCAATGAAACACCGCCATGGCATCGGGACGATCCGCCAAAACATCGGCATGCAATCGCCACTCGGACGAGGGTCTCCGCCCACGGCCAGGGAGTCCGCTTGGCAAAGGTTGGCCGTCAAAACCGATCGCCACCAGATCCTCCGGCTCCATCTGGTCGTAGGCCAAGGAGCTGGGAGTCACCAACAATCCCCCCTCAATCCGCAACGACAGGTTGCCGGATGTGCCCTGATTCAAGCCGGTGCTGTTCATGGCGCGGGCCACGTCCACGAGCTCGCAGCGCAAGGCCCGCTCGTTCTCGTTCATCCCTCTCCCTGAATCAGCCACGGTTGTAAAGCTCCTTCAGGCCAACTTCAGTGGCTGGCGCCACACCACGGTCGGTGATCAGAGCCGTCACAAGCCGAGCCGGGGTGACGTCGAACGCCGGATTAAACCCAGCGCAACCATCAGGCGTGAGCTGCACGCTCACAATTTCACCGGCCGACTCCCCCGCAATCACTCGCCCCTGAATGGACGTCACCTCCTCAGCAGAACGCGCTTCAATCGGGATCTCTGCCACCCCATCCGCAAGACGCCAGTCGATCGTGGAGGTCGGCAGGGCGACATAAAAAGGCACGTTGTTGTCGTGAGCCGCCAGGGCCTTGAGGTAGGTGCCAACTTTGTTGCAGACATCGCCGCAGCGCGTGGTGCGATCGGTCCCAACGATCACAGCATCCACCTGTCCATGCTGCATGAGGTGACCACCTGCGTTATCCACAATCACGGTGTGCGGAACCCCCTCCCGCGCCAACTCATAGGCCGTGAGCGAGGCCCCTTGATTGCGCGGCCGGGTTTCATCCACCCACACATGAATGTTCAACCCAGCGCGATGGGCCTTATAAATCGGTGCCAAAGCCGTTCCCCAGTCAACGGTCGCCAGCCAGCCCGCATTGCAGTGGGTGAGCACCTGAAACGGCTCGTTCTGTCGTGCGCTAGGTCGCTGCTCTGCCAGCGCTTGGAATAGATCGAACCCATGCACCCCAATCGACTCGCACATCGCCACGTCTTCATCGGCAATCAGCGCCGCCTCCCGCCGTGCTGCCGCCGCACGCTCCGCTTCGGGCAAGGGCTGCACCAGATCACGAACCCGTTCCAAGGCCCAACGCAGATTCACCGCTGTAGGGCGACTGGCGTTGAGCTGATCGAAGGCTTGGCCCAAGCCCGCATCGCTGGCGTCGTCTTGCAGGGCGAGCATCAAGCCGTAGGCGCCGGTCACACCGATCAATGGTGCGCCCCGCACCACCATCGTGCTGATCGCCTCAGCCGCTTGATCACAACGCGTCAGCGTTCGGGTGATCAAGCGATGGGGCAACTGGGTCTGGTCGATCACACCCACGGAACGCTGATCGGCTTCAAGCCAAATCGTCCGCCAAGCCTGGCCATCAATGTTCATGGTCGAATCAACGGCAAGCGCCGAGTGGCTTCTTCCATTCTCCGATGCACACGACCCAGGGATTTAGAGGCGCAGACAGCCTTTGTGAAGCTGATCAAATCGGTCGATATCCAAACCAGTCAGGAACCTGGTTCTGACTTTCACCATCCTGCTGGCGATGGAGATGCACGTACACACTGTTGCTCCCTGTCAAGGACAACTGTTCAATCGCCAAGCAATCGTCGACGGCACTGAGATCGTCCTTGTGCTGCTCAAGGGCATCTAGCAACCAGCGCTTCTTGGCTGTTGCTTTCGCGGCTTGCGGCGAGGAGGCCACAACGAGTCCAAAGCGATGCAATTCCGCAAGGGAGTCGGGCTGATAGGCCCCGAGGTTGACGAACCACAGACGCTGCTGCGCAGAAGAAGGCTCCATCTCAAGGGTGACGCGCCAACCATCAATGCAATGCACGGCCATGTAGCTGTCGAGATGCAACCCGCGACGGCGACCAAACCACTGGCGACGAAGCTCGGGATAGGTGTCTTCGATGCAGCGGCCCGCTACGAAGCGCACATCATGCAGCTCAATCAAGCTTCGATCGGTGCGTCCACCAAGGACAACCAAAAACAAGATGGACTGTTCCACGCACTAATGGCGAAAGGAATTAGCCATGCTCACGAAAAAAGTCGATCACACTGACCAGCTCATCAGCGAAGCGATCAATCTCAGCGTGCGTCGTGCAAAAACTGAGGCTTGCCCGGGCTGATCCCGTCACGCCGTAGAGACGATGCAGCGGTTGGCAGCAATGGTGACCACTGCGAATACAAACGCCGGCCAGATCCAACATCGCCGCGATGTCGTTGGCATGAACACCCTCCACCACAAACGTGGCAAGGGCTCCACGATCAGGCTGCTGCTCAGGCGTAGGGCCAAGAATGCGCAGACCATCAATCGATTGAAGCCGGCCAAACAGATGGGTGGTGAGCTCCGCCTCCCACGCCTGAATCGCATCGAATCCAAGCGTTTGCAGGTAGGTGATCGCAGCACCCATGCCGATCGCTTCACCAATGGCTGGCGTACCCGCCTCAAACTTATGGGGAAGGTCCGCCCAGGTGCTGTGATCCAAGAACACCTCTTGAATCATTTCGCCACCACCTAGGAAGGGCGGCATCGCCATCAACGTTTCTTCCGCAGCCCATAGAAAGCCCATTCCAGTGGGGCCACACAGCTTGTGAGAAGAGCCCACGAGGAAATCAGCGCCAAGGCTCTGCACCGAAATGGGTTTATGCGCCAGGCTTTGACAGGCATCCACCAACACCTTGGCCCCAACAGCATGGGCAAGGGCTGCAATCTCTTCGATCGGATTGCAGCACCCCAGGGTGTTGCTGATGTGCACCAAGCTCACCAGCCGTGTTCTCTCATTGAGCTGATCCCGCAGGTCCGCTAGGTCAAGCGTGCCCTCAGGGGTCACCCCCACATGCCGAAGCACACAACCCGTCCGCTCAGCGAGCAATTGCCAAGGCACCAAATTGCTGTGGTGCTCCATCACGGTGAGCAGCACCTCATCCCCAGCCTTCAGCTGGGCATCACCCCAGCTGCGAGCCACCAGGTTGATGGCTTCGGTGGCATTGCGCGTAAACACGATTTCTTTCGCGCTGGCTGCACCGATCAAGCCAGCGGTAATCGAACGAGCCCCTTCAAACGACTCTGTGGCACGGGCACTGAGCTGGTGAGCTCCGCGATGGACATTGGCGTTGTCGCAGGCGTAGTAGTGCTGAATCGCATCGAGCACGACACGGGGCTTCTGACTGGTCGCCGCATGATCCAGATAGATCAGGGGCTGACCAGATCCTGAGACCTGGTCAATAATCGGGAAATCGACACGAACTCGTTCCGCAATCGTTACGGGGGCGTTACGGGGAAGTGTTGTCATGGGGTCATCCCTCCGACCTGCAGGCTGCCGCCCAACCAGCGCTGCGAGGCACTGAGAGGCAAGCGGTCCAACACCTCCTTGCAGTAACCACGCAGCAGCAAGGTTGCGGCCGAAGACTGCGTAATGCCGCGGCTGCGCAGGTAAAAAAGCTGATCCTCCTGAAGCTGACTCACGGTGGCCCCGTGGGTACAACGAACATCGTCGGCCACGATTTCCAACTCGGGCTTGGCATCCACGCGGGCGCGCCCAGAGAGCAACAAGTTTCTGCTGAGCTGGGAGGCATTGGTGCGCTGCGCCGGCCTGGGCACTTGAATAGCTCCGTTGAAGATGCTGTGAGAACGATCGGCAGCGATCGTTTTTTGCACTTGGTCAAGCGTGCCCTCAGGCCCCTCAAAGCGCACAGCGGTATGAACCGCAAACTGCTCGTCAGCAGCGGTGACGGAAAGACCATGAATCGAAGCAGAAGCCTGGCCATCCACCTGCACAACACTCGGCTCCAGTCGCCCGAACGACCAGCCCTGAGACACAGTGACCAGGGAGTAATGACTGCGCGTCTCTTGCTCCACAGCCAGGTTGGCGAGCAGAGCCTCGCCACCATCCCCTAAAGCAAGCAAACCGTGGTTCACCTTGGATTCCTGGCCGAGATGAATTTCGAGCAGATGACTATGGGCAGCCTGGCCCTGCGCGCTCACAACCTGAAGAAACTCGAGCTCGGCTTTTTCTTCAACCAGCAACAAAACCCTGGTTGGAACCAACATGGCGTCGGACGCGACCATCACCAGCTCAACCGGTGGAACTTTGCCGCGGATGCGCAACGCCAAAATCTGCTGACTCACTCCGTGATTCAGCTCCACCGGCCAATCCGACGCGCAGCGGCAGCGGGACAGGGTATGGCCGAGGGCCTGCTCCAACTCAGCCCCTTCGAGCAACGAAATTCCTTCCGGCAATGCCACCCCCTGCAGGGGATCCTGGCTGCCATCAATCACAAGCCTCAGGGCCTGCTCAGGAACAGGCGGCCAGCTATCTGCACTGGAGGAATCACTCCTTTGATCAGCGAGTGACAGCTGAAACAGGGCCTCTAGGCGAGTGAGGTCTGTGAGTCTCCACGCCTCTTGTCTCCTAGTGGGAAAGCTCTGCTCTGACAGCGCCAATCGTCCTCGGCGCTGAACTGGCTCGAGTGTCCCCGCTGGTGCAGGGAGCTGTGTCAACCAACCCTCGGGCATCGCCATCGTTAGGCCACCCCCTCGGCCGCGAGCTGCTGATCCACCCAGTCGTAACCGATTTTTTCCAACTCAAGAGCCAACTCACGCCCGCCCGTACGCAAGATGCGGCCCGCCCCCATCACGTGCACGTAATCGGGAGTGATCTCATCCAAAAGCCTTTGGTAATGGGTGATCAGCAACGTGCAGTTGTCCTGACTCGCCAACTGATTCACACCGCCAGCAACGATGCGTAAGGCATCAATATCCAGACCAGAGTCGGTTTCGTCGAGGATCGCGACCACTGGATCCAACAGGGCCATCTGAAGAATCTCGTTGCGCTTTTTCTCGCCACCAGAAAAACCTTCATTCACGCTGCGTTCCAGGAATGCAGGGTCCATTTGCACCACTTGCAAGCGCTCACGCACGTGATCGTCGAAATCAAACGTGTCGAATTCCTCCTTGCCTTGCTTCTCGCGCCGAGCATTCGTGGAGACCCGCAGAAACTCCAGGTTGCTCACTCCAGGGATCTCAATCGGATACTGGAATCCCAAAAACACACCAAGACGCGAACGCTCCTCAGGCTCCAGCTCAAGAAGGTCACGGCCTAGGTAGCGCACGGAACCCGATGTCACCTTGTAAGCGGGGTGACCGGCCAAAATCTTGGACAACGTGCTCTTGCCGCTGCCATTCCGCCCCATCACGGCATGAATCTCGCCGGCTTTCACCGTCAGGGTCACCCCATTCAGGATCGGCTTGCCCTCAACGGACGCATGCAAGTCATTGATTTCAAGGAGAGGCTCGGCGTCAGGACGGATCACGTCAGAAGAAAAGGAAGAGAGAAACGAGTATTAAGAAGCTTGGTGCTGGGATTAGCCCACCGAACCCTCAAGCTTGAGGGCGAGAAGTTTGTCGGCCTCAGCCGCAAACTCCATGGGAAGTTGATTAAACACATCCCTACAGAAACCGCTCACCATCATCGACACAGCTTCTTCAAAGCCAATGCCTCGACTTTGGAGATAAAACAATTGATCTTCCGACATTCGACAGGTACTGGCCTCATGTTCAATCGCAGCTTGAGGCTGTTGGGAGCGAATGTAGGGGTACGTGTTGGCGGCAGCTTGATCTCCAATCAGCATCGAATCACATTGGCTGTAATTACGAGCACCCTTGGCATTTGGACCAACTTGCACAAGGCCTCGATAACTGTTGCTTGACCGACCAGCACTAATCCCTTTGCTAACAATCGTGGAGCGGGTTCGTGGCCCTACATGAACCATTTTTGTTCCCGTGTCTGCTTGTTGGCAATTATTCGTAAGAGCAACGGAATAAAACTCACCAACCGAATCAGCACCCTGCAACACACAACTTGGATATTTCCAAGTGATAGCTGAACCCGTTTCCACCTGCGTCCAGCTGATACGACTGCGATCACCGCGGCACTGACCGCGCTTGGTCACGAAATTATAAATACCACCCACACCATTCTCATCGCCAGCGTACCAATTTTGAACCGTGGAATATTTAATCGAGGCATCATCTAAAACAACCAATTCCACAACAGCTGCGTGAAGCTGATTTGTATCAAACATCGGAGCAGTGCACCCTTCCAGGTAGCTCACCGACGCACCTTCTTCCGCAACAATCAACGTGCGCTCAAATTGGCCAGTATCGCCAGAGTTGATACGGAAATAGGTGGATAATTCCATGGGACATTCCACGCCCTTAGGAATGAATACGAACGACCCATCACTAAAGACAGCAGAATTTAATGCCGCAAAATAATTATCACTGCTAGGAACAACTGAACCGAGATATTTCTCGATCAACTCTGGATGTTCAATAACAGCTTCACTAAAGGAGCAAAACACCACTCCATGTTCTGCAAGCTTTTCTTTGTAGGTGGTGGCAATCGAAACGCTATCAAAAACAGCATCTACAGCCACGTTGCTCAGTCTTTTTTGCTCGCTTAGAGGAATTCCTAATTTCTCAAATGTTTCAAGAAGCTTGGGATCAACTTCATCGAGACTTTGCTTCTTCTCTTGCTGCTTTGGCGCTGCGTAATAAACAATATCCTGGTAATCAATGGCTTTATAACCCAACGCAGCCCAATCAGGCTCTTCCAACTTCAACCAATGGCGGTAAGCCTTGAGCCGAAAATCAAGGAGGAACTTCGGCTCATTTTTCTTAGAAGAAATCAATTTCACCACCTCCTCGCTTAGACCTTTGGCGATCTTCTCGGTTTCAATGTCAGTGACAAACCCGTACTTGTACGGCTGACTAACGAGATCGCGTGTGGAGGTACTGGTCATGGACTTCAACCTGCTGTGGCGTGAATCGTTTCCGTGCTGATGGTCTGGTCCTCGCAGCGGAAGGGATTGTCTTCTGTGAGAAACAACATGCAGTGGCAGTCCTTCCGCTCGCGCATGGGCACGCAAGGACAATTCCAAAAGGCTTGGGACACCTCAGCTTGCTTGTCTTCGTAATGACGACAAGGGCAAAGCGCTCCACCTAAATCATCTTTGTGCTTGGCAAGACCCTTTAAGACAACTGCCGTCACTCCGGGATCACTACAAAAATAAGTGCCGGTTCGTTGGGCGTACGTTTCGGCAAATTTGCGAATGACCTCAAGGCTTTCAGCTGTCGGCTCTGTGCTGCCAGCGGACGCATCGGACATTGGGCTCAAGGGGGGAAAGGAGAGGACGTAGTCAGAGTGGAAGTCTGAATACACCCCGGCCAAGGGTCAGGCCAGGACCGAGATACGAAACAAAAAGGTTTCGTTTCTAGGAGACTAGGGCACTGATCCATCGTCCGGAGACCCCATCATTCTGAAGGGGCGAACACCCACTGAGCAGAGATCGGTCCAATCGTCGTTAACCCTGACGAAGGCGACGGCGGATTCACACGCCGATTCCGGCCTTCCCGTGGCATGGTGAGTTCAACAGCTTCATCCCATGGGAGCTCAGGCTCAGGCCCCGACCCGCGAGACCACACTCACCTTGCTTCTCCGGCAGGGCGAAACCAGTGCGGCGAAATTGGCACAGACATTGGGAATTTCTGTGCAAGCCATGCGCCGGCATCTGCGCAGTCTTGAGGACGAAGAACTTGTGGAGGCCAGCCCCACGCCAGCCGGCCCTGGGCGTCCATCCAACCTGTGGAGACTCACAGCGAAAGGGCACCAGCACTTCCCTGACGGCAGCGAAAACTTCGCTTTGGGTCTGCTTGAGTCCATGGCAGCGACCTTGTCACCGGAGGTGATGGCTGATCTCCTCCGCCAGCAAGCTCTGGAGAAAGCCACCCTCTATCGCAAACAGCTGGGGAATGCACCGCTCGAAGAGAGAGTCCGCGCGCTGGTGAATCTCCGCCTCAAGGAGGGTTACGTCAGCGACATGCAGCCAGCCCCCACGGGTCCGGGTTGGTGCATCAGTGAATTTCACTGCTCAGTGCAGAGAATTGCCGAGGAGTATCCAGCGGTCTGTGATCAAGAGCTGCAGCTGATCAGGCACACCTTTCCCGACTGTCTGGTCGAGCGCGTGCACTGGCGCCTGGAATCAGGACATTCCTGTGGATTCAGCATCGCCCCCAAGCAGGACTAACCCATGCCTGAACAGCCGATCTTCGGTGCAGGGCCCTTGTCTCGAGCTGATGCCGAGCGGATTGAAGCCACGTTGCTTCCCAACCTCGATCGCCACCACCTTCGCCTCTTGGCCCACTGCCTACGCAGCTTTCAAGCCATCGCAGATCCGCGTCAATCAGGCCCCCTTCCAGACCGACGCACGCTCGAGCAATGGCTGTTGCAGCAGCCACAATTTTTGGACGAACCCCAGTTCCGCGACTTACTTCTCAAACAATTTCTAGCGGCAGCGCAGCAGCTCGAAGATCTCGCCAAACAGCAAGATCTCTCCCCGCTGGAACTCAACCTGGAAGCGCTCATTGAGGCCAGCACCAGGGCGAGCAAAGCCAGGATCGAGGGGCCGCACAACCACCCTTCGAACTGCGATCATCCAATACAGGCGTCATCCCCCTCATGACCTCGGCCATTCCCAACGCTGTCCATTTCTTTCAACAGAGTTGCGGTCGTTGGCGATCGCAACGCAGTGTTCATCACCTGTTGCACCGACGAGCAGAGGCGGGTGGGTCGCTCATCGTTGTGGAAGATCTCGATCCCGACGACCAACGCCTGCAAACACTGGCTGAACAACACGGCCACTCCCCGGGGAGCATTGCAGGAGGCAGCTTTGTGCGTTGGAGCGCCTCAATGGCCTGGGATCAAAACGGCGACGCCCATGACGGAGAAACAATCTTTGGTCTCATCCCAGATGGCGATGACGGACGCAGCGGCACCCTGCTTCGCGATTTGGGCTACGCCGAAAAAGCACCGGCCACCTCGACCTTTCAAATGGATCAACAGGACGGTCTCATCCTTTGCACCAGCTACGAGACCATGACCGTCTGGGAGCGCTTCTGGTTCACCAGCCCGAACGTAAGGCTGCGATCCAGCACGGTGGAAGGGCTTTCCAACAACGCCTCCTTTTGCATGGAAACGCGCTTAAGCGACGACACCGTGGACATCACAGAGGCGCCAGCTGGGGCCAAGGACGCGTCATTGCAACCGCTTTCAGCCCCATTCGGCTGGTAAAAACAGACCGCGGTAACTATTACGGACTGTGAGTGCTGACCGGAGAGGAAGAGGTGCACCGGACTCTTCTTCTACGATCACAAACGAAGGATGTTGAAGTTTGCGTGGCCATTCCTCTGTTGCAGTACGCACCGATCACCCAAAATTCAAGGGTGGCGGCGCTACGGGTCGCATCCGAAGAGGTGCCACGGGCCTATTCCATGGACATCGCCATGGATGCGGACAATTTGAAGTCCGTGATTGAAGGGGCTTACAGGCAGATTTATTTCCACGCCTTCAAGTCCGATCGGGACGTGAATCTGGAATCCCAGCTCCGAGACGGTCAGATCACTGTCCGCGATTTCGTTCGTGGCCTCTGCCTCTCCGACACCTTCCAGAGAAGTTTTTATGGCTTCAACAGCAACTACAAGGTGGTCCGCCATCTCGTAGAGAAGCTTTTGGGCCGGAAGACAAGCGGCAAATCAGAAGAGATCGCCTGGTCGATCGTGATTGCCACCAAAGGCGTGACCGGGATGGTCGATGCGCTGCTCGACAGTGAGGAATATCTCGACGCCTTTGGCTACGACACGGTCCCCTATCAGCGCAACCGCGTGCTCCCCGGACGAGAGCTAGGAGACACACCGTTCAACATCACAAGCCCTCGCTACGACGAGTACTACCGCGGAATTCTTGGGTTCCCCCAGTTCATCTACACCGGCACGGTCAAATCGATCCCGGCCCGCGCCAAGATCAAGCGCGGCGGCTTCCCCGAGGACTACCTGCCTTGGGTCCGTGGTCTTTCTGGCGCTCGCGGGGCCGCCCCCAGCGGGAGTGCCGATATCGATTACATCTCCAAGGTTCCTTACCGCAGCATCGGTCGCTGAATCACGCAAAAGCATTGCGAAAACTAGGAAAGTCGAGGGGGCCATCGGGCCCCTTTTTTTATGAGTCCAGCGCCTGGGAGCAGCCAACTGAGACCTCAAGAGCAGGGGTCTGGAGTCAGTAGATGCTGACCACAGCAATGAAAGATGTCTGAAAAATGGAAGTTGGCTGCAAACTGATCCCGAAGAAACTCGGTTGGTTGTCCGTGACGCAAGCCCTCTCATCTCTAGCTCGCCTGACGCTGCGTCAGCTCCGCCAGATGGCAAGTGATCTGGGGGTCACCCTCTACAGCCGAAAGAGCAAGGAGGATCTTGTTAGCGCTATCGCCGAGCGCCAGGATCGTCGCGATGGCGATCTCGAAGCCATTGAGGCAGAGCTGCGTGCTCCCTCCATGCACGAAGCAACGACCCGGGTTGTTTTCCTACCGAGAGATCCCCAGTGGGCCTACGTTTTTTGGGAAATATCCGATAGCGATCGACGGCAAGCTCAATCAGAAGGAGCCGCCTTCTTGTGCCTGCGTCTCGCCGATGTAACCGGACTCGAGAACGGTTCATCCCACCCTCACACGCTCCAAGAAGTGCCGGTTGATAGCCACAGCACTGAGTGGTATTTGCCTGTTCCTCTTTGCGATCGCGACTACCGCGTTGAACTTGGATATAAGTCTGAGAACAAGTGGATCTCCCTGGCCTTCTCCTCTGTGGCAAGGGTTCCAGCCCTCCACCCAAGCGATCAAATTCTTGATCAGTTTGTCCCCTTCAGCCTGGATGCCACACCTGCTGCCGCTCCCGTGCAGCCGATGACCATGCCTGGGGCTGATCCAGAACCAACCGACAGCAAGTTGCACGAACGTCTTTATCAAAGTGCCACGACCCACTTCCGCAGTCGCCGCGTTGGCTCCGAGATCCTTCACGAAAGCGATTCAATGGGCTCCGATCAGCGTGGACTCAATGATTCAGGAGTTGGCCTATGGGCCAGCGGACGCAATGAGTCCGGCCTTGGTGGAGTCGCTCCCCGTCAGCGCTCGTTTTGGCTCGTTGCCGATGCGGAACTGATCGTTTACGGCGCAACAGATCCATCGGCGCGTCTCACCATTGGCAAAGAAGATGTGCCCCTTTCGAGCGACGGCACCTTCCGCATTCAGGTGCCATTCCGCGATGGTGAGCAGGTCTATGCCATCGAAGCCACGGCTGCTGATGGCGAACAGAAGCGCAACATCACCCTCAATTTTGAGCGTGTAACACCGGAAGACAACAGCAATCCCGCTAGCGAAGCACGCGCTGAGTGGTTCTGATTCTGAACTCCTCAATGCTGCGTTGGTTTGTTGCGATCACTCCCCTAGCAGGGGCCATGGCCTTCCCAATCCTTGTGCCGATCACCATGGCGAAAGTGGGGATCGGCGCCGGTGTGGGTGTCGCGCTCGTTTTGAGCACTCTTTGGTTTGTCGCCATGTTGCGGACATCTGAGATGCCGCACTGAGGGTGGAACCCTCAGTCTGAGAAGAGAACATTCCCCTGTGAATCGATCACAACCCAGGCTCCCTTTACGGAAGCTGATCGTATCGACTGCTTTTGGCCTCCTAGCAAGTGGTTGCAGCCGAGCTGGTGTTGTGCTCGGACAGAGGCCCATCGATCTGGCCTTACCCAATGGGATCGAAGTCGGGTTTAACCACCGCGGGGACCGTCGCTATCGAAGTCCCTTAAGCGGCGAATGGAGAAATGGCGACGATCTCGAACAGATGCTGATTGATGCGATTCAGTCTGCAGAGGAAGAAATTTTAGTGGCGGTCCAAGAACTTTCCCTACCGCAGATTGCCCAGAGTCTTGTTGCCGCAGCCCGCCGAGGGGTGAACGTCAAAGTCATTTTAGAAAACAACTACAGCACCCCATGGAGCCAAGTTCATGAGCTCGATCTCAGTGGTCATGGACGCCAAAGACTTCAACGCTTGAGAGCGCAGGCCGATCAAGATCGAAATGGTGTTGTGAGTTCGGAAGAAGCACGGAAGCACGATGCGCTACTCATCCTTCAGAACGGACAGATTCCTTGGATTGATGACACCGAAGACGGCAGCAAAGGGAGCGGCCTGATGCACCACAAGTTTGTCATCATCGATGCTGAACGCGTCATCACTGGCAGCGCCAACTTCACCAATTCCGGCATCCATGGTGATGCTGGAGCCACCCAAACGCGCGGCAATGTGAATCATCTGATCGACATTGAAAGTGAAGCTCTAGCTGCTGTTTTCAAAGAAGAGTTTGCTCAGATGTGGGGAGATGGCCCTGGCGGATCGAACGACAGTCGCTTTGGACGCAACAAAATGGCCCAGCCTCTGCAAACGGTCAAGGTGGGACCCGTGAAAATCAATGTGCTGTTTCCACCCCATGCAAAAACACATCCAGGACATGGACTTGATCTGATTGCGGGTCAACTAGGCAGCGCCAAACAAACAATTGACCTTGCCTTGTTCGTGTTCTCCGCGCAGCAGCTCACTAACAAACTTGCCGACAGGGTCTCCGCTGGCGTGAAGCTGCGGCTGCTTGCTGACCCTGGCTTTGCCAGCCGGTCTTTTTCAGAAGTGCTTGATCTTCTCGGAGTGGCCCTGCCCGATCGCTTCTGCAAATTAGAGGCAGGCAATCAACCCTTAACCAAACCACTCCAAGGCGTCGGCACCCCTGGCCTTGCTCGCGGCGACAAACTCCACCACAAGTTCGCCGTGATCGACCAGCGCAAAGTGATCACGGGATCCTTCAATTGGTCGCCCTCTGCCGCACACACCAACGATGAAACCCTGCTGGTGATTCACTCACCCATGCTTGCTGCCCATTTCACCCGCGAGATGGATCGGATGTGGCGAGGTGCCGAGCTGGGGATCACGCCACGAATCCAACGGAAGCTGGCACGACAGCGAGCGAAATGCGGGAGCGGAGTCCAGCGCAAGGAAACAAACACCAGCACTGGTGCAAAAGGGTAAAGATTGCTTGGCTTTGACGCCTTAATCCAGAGCACCTTGCATGACATCACCAACGCTGAACTGCACATTCTTGCGGAACCCAGCAACATCTAATTGGCGCATGAGCAAAGCCGCTGCAAGGAAGCCGATCATCTGCAAGCCAAAGACACCGCCATAGGCTCCGAACATATCGCCACCATTCCATGTTTTAAACAGCGTGAGAAGCCCACCACCACTGATCGTGGCAAATCCCCGGGAGTAGGCATACAACGCTCCCCAGATTCCGAGCAATAATCCAACCCTTCCTGGCTCCACAAAGCTAAACATCAACGTGAAGCTTGCATGAATGCAGATTCCAAGCGACACACCAAAAAGAGTTAATGAAACATACAAACTTTCAAACGACTGCCATGGCGCCGACAACAACATCAGAGCGAGGGAAATCGAAGCAAAGACCGACCCAAACTGGGCTGTACGAATGTTGCCAATCCTGTGGACTAACTGAAAACCACTGAGGCCAAGTCCAACAAAAAAGCCCACTGCCAAGAAGGCATTCAGTGCCGTTGTGGCACAGATACTCATGTCAAAGACGGCAGCGCCATAGGGCTCAAGCACCGCGTCATTGAGAAACATGCTGAAGGTGAACAGGCACAAAGCACCCGTAAATCGTCCGAACTGAGGAATCGATCGCAAACGACCGAGCAATTGAAGCAGCGTCAGGGATTCACGCCCGTCCCTGGAGTTGTCTGCCACATCCTGATCGCCCCCATCTAGAGATTCGCTTGCCTGATTTGGCAGCTCACGCCGCTCCAAACCAAAGACTGACAACACACCAAGACCAAACAACAGCAGGGGAGTCACCACAATCAGCCGTTCGAGTCCAGCGATGACGGCAGCTTGACCGGCCTCCAAACCACAGGCTGCACCAAAGATCCGATTCACAAGAGCGGTTCCTAACAGAACCCCAAGCAGCCGCATGCCCCAAACCACAGCCAACACACGGGGACGCTCGCGGTCCGTCGTGAGATCAACGATCAGAGCAGAGAAGGCCGTTCCCCCCGCCGCAACGGCTGTACCGATGGCGATGGAAATCAAGGTGAGAAGTCCCATCCAGGCAGCAAAGAAAGGCTGCTCTGCTGAGGGCATGGTTCTGGCGAGTTGCAGCACCACCCATCCCGCGCCTCCAAACAGCAACGACAAGGCAAGCGAACTCAGCACGATGAAGGGGGTTCGCCGCAATCGCCCCGGAGGGATTCGATCCGAACGATCACCGAACCAAGCCCGGCTGAACCCCATCAGTTGCTGAGCTCCGAAGGCCAGAGCCGTCAATGCAGCAGAGACGCCTATCTCAGTGATCAAGAGACGATTCAGGAGTCCAAGAATGAGAACCCCGAGGATTCCAAGGCTGAGCTGAAACAAGCCCAGACGCACACCTAGACGTACAACACGCACAACTGACAAGGGCTTGAGCCAATCCATCCATTCACCGAGATGGTACGCAAAGCGCAAAGGACGGCTTGGCAGCGTGCGCCCATGCGCTTGTTCTGGCGCCAGAATGCTCCTATGACTTCCCTTCTGCCCGCGCGACTCTCGCCACTGCTTGTTGGCTTAGCGATCCTGGCGCCTAGTGCGGTTCGCGCACAATTGAAATACGTAGCGTTTCCCACCAAGGATGAATTGAGGTCCCTGCAGCTACTGGCTTACGCCTGCTCACGGGAAAACACGGTGGACACCTGCACGCGCACGCGTGAAATCGCCAATCCACTGATGGACCATCCACGCCTTCCAGCAGCCTGTAAAGACACGGTGTGGGAGCTGATGCAAGAAGCCAAGCCAGCCGCAACCAACAGCTCTCAACGCCGCGACAGCATTGACAGTCCCGCACGCCGGCTCACCGTGGTCTGTGCTGATCCTGAAAAACCCAGCAAACCAAGCAATCCATCTTCAGGAGGATCTCCAGCCAATCAAACCTGAAGCAGGATTGGCGCTCTGAGCAAGGGATGCTCACGAAGCGCATAGACAAAGTCAGGCTCTTTGTTCAGAGGCCGGTCAACCGAGCTTCCTATCAATAGCTGTGATAACTGGTCTGATCGAGAGCCATGAACCCCCATCAACAGGCTTAGGTTTTGGGGAACGATGCTGCCTCGTCATGACCCCTTCAATGCCGACGGAACCCACCCAGCGGCAGGTGCAACTCGAGGCGCCTTTCACCGACCAAAAGCCAGGCACCTCTGGTCTGCGCAAAAGCAGCCAACAGTTTGAACAGCCCCACTACTTAGAGAGTTTCATCGAAGCCTCCTTCCGTACCCTCCCGGGAATGAAGGGCGGAACCCTGGTGCTCGGTGGAGATGGTCGCTATGGGAACCTCCGCGCCATCGATGTGATCCTGCGCATGGGTGCGGCCCACGGATTGCAGAAAGTGATTGTCACCACAGGCGGCATCCTCTCCACGCCTGCCGCTTCAAACCTCATTCGACAACGTCAAGCCATCGGCGGGATCATCCTTTCCGCCAGCCACAACCCCGGTGGCCCTGATGGTGACTTCGGCGTCAAGGTAAACGGAGCCAACGGCGGCCCCACGCCTGCGTCCTTTACGGATGCGGTCTACGACTGCAGCAAAACCCTCACGGGGTATTCGATCGTTGATGCTCCCGCCATCAGCCTTCAGGCGCCAGGACAACACAGCATCGGTGAGATGCAGGTCGAGGTCATCGATGGCGTCGATGACTTCGTGGCCTTGATGAGGACATTGTTTGACTTCGAGAGCATTAGCGCTCTGATTCGCAACGACTTCCCCTTGGCCTTTGATGCCATGCATGCGGTCACGGGGCCCTATGCCAAAAAATTGCTGGAAGAGGTCTTAGGAGCACCGGCTGGCAGCGTCCGCAATGGGACGCCCTTGGAAGATTTTGGAGGCGGGCATCCCGATCCCAACCTCACCTACGCCCATGAACTCGCCGACCTCCTGATGGACGGTGATGCCTATCAATTCGGTGCTGCGTGTGATGGCGATGGCGACCGCAACATGATTCTGGGCAAGCGTTGCTTTGTGAACCCAAGCGACAGCCTGGCCGTCCTAACGGCCAACGCCACCCTTGCCCCTGGCTATGCCTCAGGCCTCGCGGGGGTTGCACGGTCCATGCCCACCAGTGCTGCCGTGGATGTGGTGGCCAAGGAGCTGGGAATCAAATGCTTTGAGACGCCGACCGGCTGGAAATTCTTCGGGAACCTTCTCGATGCTGGCGACATCACGCTCTGCGGCGAAGAAAGCTTCGGAACAGGCAGCAACCACGTGCGCGAAAAAGATGGGCTATGGGCCGTCCTGTTTTGGCTCCAGATTTTGGCGAAGCGACGCTGCAGTGTCGCCGAGATCATGAGCGAACACTGGAACCGTTACGGGCGTCACTATTACTCGCGCCATGACTACGAAGCCGTTGCAAGCGAGGCAGCACATGGGCTTTATGACCGCCTGGAAGCCATGCTTCCAAATCTCATCGGTCAACCTTTCGCGGGTCGAACCATCAGTGCCGCTGACAACTTCAGCTACACCGATCCCGTCGACCAATCCGTCACCAAAGGGCAGGGGCTGCGCATCCTGCTGGACGATGGAAGCCGGGTGGTGCTGCGCCTCTCTGGCACAGGGACCAAGGGAGCCACATTGAGGGTGTATCTCGAGAGCTACGTCCCCACCACGGGTGACCTCGCTCAGGATCCCCAAGTCGCACTAGGCGACATGATCAAAGCCATCAATCAGCTCGCTGAGATCACAGAACGCACCGGAATGGAGCGCCCAACCGTGATTACCTGATTGAGATCAGGCGTGGGTTATTTCTTCAGTGACCCACGCCTACCTCGATGGGCATTGGGATGGCGATACACAGGATCAACAGCTTCTTCCTGGAGTTGACGGGTGGATTCAATGGCAAAACCAGCGAGTCCAGAGGATGCAATCACCATTAAGTAGAACAATCGCAGCCTGGTGAGATCAATCTCAGCCGGGGTGTTCTCAATTAAAACCTTCAAGAAATAGGCAATTGCACAGCCGATTGCGAGTCCAATCGCAATTGCCACCAACACTCTTGAGCCACTAAATGTCTTTTTGGTCATCAGTTCAGCTGAGGATCAGAAGCAGGCTTGGCATCGGCCTGACCTAGAAGCGATTTCATCACCACATAGAACACAGGAACAACCAAAGTGGAAAGGAAGGTTGCCACCAAGAGACCACCAAACACCACCAAACCCAAGGAAGATTGACTTTGTGCTCCAGCTCCACTTGCCAACATCAAGGGCAAAAATCCTGTGAGGGAAGAAATCGCTGTCATCAAAATCGGTCTTAAGCGCGATTGAGCAGCAAAGCGAGCAGCTTCAAGGGCCGAAGTGCCCTCAGCCATTTTTTGGTTTGCGAGATCCACAATCAAAATCGCATTACCACCGGCCAAGCCGATGAGCATCACCAGACCAACTTGGGCATAAATATTGAGGACCTGACCAGCCGCGCCAAGGAACACCAAGGCCCCAAGCAAAGCCGTTGGTACGGTCAACAAAATGATGATTGGATCCGAGTAACTTTCATATTGCGCTGAAAGCACCAAGAACACCGCCAAAATACCGAGAGCAAAAATCACCACGGCCAAGGACCCAGCCTTCACCTCTTCTCTTGAAATACCAGTCCAATCAAATCCCAACCCCTGCAGATTGGCATCTTTGAAGATGGTCTTCATCGCTGTAATCGCCTGGCCAGAACTTTTGCCAACGGCAGGTGTTCCATCAATCTTGATCGAACGATAGAGATTGAAGTGAGGGATCACACTTGGGCCATTGGTGGGCTTCACAGTGAAAAACTCTGACAAGGGGATTTGTTCCCCTTTCATGCTCTTCACATAAACAGCCGAAAGCTGTTCAGGGGTGGCTCGGTTAACATCATCAGCCTGCACATAGACGCGTCGAACCTTTCCCTCTTGGAAGGTGTCATTGACATAGGCACCACCAAAATTAACGCTGAAAGATTGCATAGCGGAGCCAAAATCAACCCCTAGAGACGCCATCTTCTCGCGATTCACCTTGATTTCGATCTGAGGTGATTCTGGCGAGAACAGGGTGTAAACACGATTCAGGATTGGATTGGAATTGCCGGCCTGCATGATCTGCCCCGCAGAGGCAAAGAATTGGTTCAACCCATAGGCACCACTGCTTTGATCCAACAACTGGAATTCAAAACCACCACCAGCGCCATAACCAGGAATCGAAGGGGGCTCCACCACAAACACCCGACCACCATCAATCGACATCAACAATTTTTTGTTCAAGCGTTCAACAATCGCCGCCACTGAGTGCTCACTTCCTTGGCGCTCATCCCAATGCTTTGTTCCAAAGAAGAACAATCCCTTATTCGGTGCGTTTCCATCCAAACTGGCCCCACTAAACAAGGCGGCAGCAGAAATATCATCTTCAGATCGCAAAACCTCGGCCACCTTGCGGTTGATGGCAAGGGTCGTCTCATTCGAAACACCATCAGGAGCCTGCACAAAACCAATGGCATAACCCTGGTCTTCGATCGGAACAAATCCTCCAGGGATGCGCGTAAAAGCAAAGCCAGTGAGCAGGATTCCAGCGGCAAGAGCCGCCATCACGATCGGGCGAGCCTTTAGAACCTGATCAAGAATTTTCGAATAGCGCTTTTCAAAACCCGCGTAAAAGCGATTGAAGTGAATAAAGATCTGAGGAATGAACCAGCCAACAACAAGACCAATCAGCGTGAACAAGATCACCGGAATGAGATTGGTCACCCCCACGAGAATCAAACCCACAACGGCTCCACCCGCAGCTCCAGGCATCCGCAAGGGAATCGATGTGAGCTTCATCGCAACGAAGCCAATCAAGGCACCAACCACCACTGGGATCAGAACCAATCCGGCGCCATTGCCAGCGCTCAAAAGGCCGTAGGCAAAACCAAGAAAAACGCCAGCTGTGGCGTATTGCTGTTTGCTCAGCGGCTTTGTTTCTTTCGACAGCAACAGGGCTGCCAACATGGGCGAGAACGTCAGTGCGTTGAAGGTTGAGATCCCAATCGAAAAGAGGATCGTGGCAGCAAACTGCTTGTAGATCGTCCCTGTTGCTCCGGGAAAGAACAACACAGGAAGGAAAACCGCCATCTTGACCAATGACGTCGCAATCACAGCACTGAAGAGTTCATCCATGGTGGCCATGGCCGCCTGCACAGATGTCATGCCCTCAGCTTTTTTGGCAGAGGTGTCTTCAACCACCGTGATCGCATCGTCAACGACCAAACCCGTTGCAAGAACGAGACCAAACAAGGTGAGCTGATTAAGGGAGAACCCGAAGGCCAGCACGAGCGCGAACGTACCAATCAATGCCACAGGAATAGCGATGGCTGGAACGAGCGTTGCTTTCCAGTTCTGAAGGAATAAAAACAGAATCAAGACCACCAGAATCACCGCATCCCGCAGGGAATTGGTTACCCCTTTGATGGACTGGTTGATGAAGTCAGTGGTGTCATAAATCACCTGAGTGTTAAGACCAACAGGAAGCGTCTGTTCAAATTTCTCGATCACCTCCTTCACACCGTTAGACACCTGAATGGCGTTACTTCCTGAAAGCTGATAAACAGCCACACCAACAGAAGGAGTGCCTTTAAGGTCCATTGCATCGATCCCGTAGGCCTCTCCGCCCAAGCTCACGCGACCAACGTCTTTGAGCTTGATCAAGCCACCGGCATCGGTCGTTTTTAAAATAATATTTTCGAATTCAGCTTCTGTCGTTAAGCGTCCCTGCAACTGCACAGTGAATGTGTATTGCTGACCTTCGGGAGCGGGAGAACCTCCGATCTTGCCCGCCGGGACTAACCGGTTTTGACTCTGAAGTTGCTGAACAACATCAGTGGAGGTAAGCCCATTAGCTGCAAGCTTTTCCGGGTCAAGCCACAACCTAAAGGCAACTTTGCGGTTACCAAAATAAGTAACTTCTCCCACACCAGGAACCCGTTTAATATTATCGGTTAAGTTTTTATCTAGATAACCGCTTATCGTCTCCACACTATATTCTGTTTTAGAAGGATCAGAGTTAACGAAGTTATAAACAAGAAGAATCGAATTTGAGGCCTTATTGACGGTGACCCCAGCTTTACGAACCTCCTCAGGCAATTGGGGCTCAGCCAACGAAACTCTATTTTGGACATTAACTTGATTAATATTTCCATCCGTTCCACTATTAAAAGAAACGGAGACAGAGCTCACTCCATCAGACGAGCTGTTGGAGGTAATGAAGTCCATATTCTCCACTCCATTGATCTGCTGCTCAAGAACAGTGGTGACACCTTGTTCAACAGAAACAGCGTCAGCCCCCACATATGTGGCCTGTACCTTGACCGTTGGAGGAGCAATATCGGGGAGATTCTCAATAGGAAGAATTGGAATTGCGATCAATCCCACAATCACAATTAAAAGACTGCAAACGGTGCTAAGAACCGGTCGCGTGATGAAATTATTCGATGCAGACATGAATCAACCTCAGTTCTTAGCTGCAGCAGGTTGGGATCCTGCGCGTTGTGATTTCACCTGGATCGGCATTCCATGCTTGAGGTTAAGAAGATTGGTCGTAATCACCTTTTCATTGAGTTTTAAACCTTTCGTGACCGGATAACGGTTGTTCTGAACCTCTCCAATATTGACTGGTGTTTGAAGTGCAAACAGGGCATTTTTTGGCAATTTACCCTTTTCGATGCCTTTACCAATTCGCTCGATGTCAGCTTTGCCTGGGTTGGCCTTTAAGTCAGCGAAGTTACCAACACGGAAAACAAAACTTTGTCCTGACGTTTGTGTTACCGCCGCAAACGGAACTGAAATCTGTTGACCAGATTTCAGTTGCACCCTGGTACGCAGTCGCTGCCCACTCCGTAACCGGCCATCATCGTTATTAAACAAGGCCTTCACCAAGAGACCCTGCGTTTGAGGATTGACTTGAGGATCAATCGACTCAATCTGACTCGTCGCTAGAGGCTTAACCGTGCCAGGGGCACTCAAAATGACGGGTTGACCGATGGCGAGGCGATCGCCGTAGGCGGCAGGGACTTCGACCTTCGCTTCAAGAATGTTGTTTTGAACCACACTGGTGAACGGTTGGTTTTGATTGACCACATCTCCAACCTTCACCTGCACATTGGCCACGGTCCCTGCCGTTGGCGAACGCAAATTTTTATAGCTGAGCTCTGCTTCTAAAGATTTAACTTTTTCAACCGCCGCGACGTATTTCAAGCGATAGGAATCGCGCTGACGAAGCGAAGCAGCCCCCGCTTTTGCGAGAAATTCTTCGCGTTCCCAATCAACTTTTGCTGTTTCCGCTTTCGCCCGTTGTTCTGCCAACGCTGCCCGTGCCTGAACCTGGTCCAACACGACGAGCAACTGACCCGCTTCAATACGATCGCCCTGAGACACTTTGAGCTCAGTGACACGACCGGACGTTTGCGCGGCTAGCTCAACCAACTCATTGGCCTCGAGCGTGCTCACCGTATCGATATCGTCGGTGAAAGGAGCTTCAAGAACCGATGCTTGCTGGACCGGTAGGGCGGGCGTCTTTTCATCAGAGCCTCCACAAGCACTAACGGAAATGGCTGTTAGGAGCACAGGCAGCAGTGGACGAAAACGCAGCACAAATCCTGTGACGAACGAAGGGATTATGTACGAATATGCGCCCGGTTTTGGTTCGATTCAGGCAAGAATCCATACACGAAGACCATTGAGGGGAGATTGGTCGGTTGGTTGAAGATCTGTTCAGCCACCGCGGCAATGAGCTAAGGCGGCGTCAGGCGCCCTTAGCTGACCGTTTGAGGCCCACATCCCTGGAGGAATTTGCCGGCCAAAACGCGATCCTCGCCGAAGGCCGTTTGCTGCGCCGGGCGATCGCCGCAGACCGAGTGGGGAACCTGATCCTGCATGGACCGCCTGGCGTCGGAAAGACCACCCTGGCCAGGATTATTGCGACCCACACCCGGGCGCAGTTCAGCAGCCTGAATGCTGTTCTCGCCGGCGTTAAGGATCTACGTGAGCAAGTGGATGCCGCCAAGGGGCGCTTGGAGAAGCATGGTTTGCGAACCATCCTGTTCATCGATGAAGTGCATCGCTTCAACAGTGCTCAACAGGATGCGCTCCTCCCTTGGGTTGAGAACGGCACTCTCACCCTGATCGGGGCCACCACGGAAAACCCTTATTTCGAAGTCAACAAAGCCCTCGTGAGTCGGTCGCGTCTGTTTCGACTTCAAAGCCTGGAAGCCAACGATCTACGTCAATTGCTCCATCGGGCCCTTCACGACAAAGAGCGGGGCTATGGCCATCGTTCGATCACGATCACTCCCGAAGCCGAAGCCCACATGGTGGATGTGGCCAACGGTGACGCGCGCAGCCTTCTCAATGCCCTCGAGCTGGCGGTGGAAAGCACAACGTCGAGCGACCCAGACGCCACGATCGAGATTGATTTGACCATCGCCGAGGAGTCGATTCAAGAGCGAGCTGTGCTCTACGACAAACAGGGAGATGCCCACTTCGACACGATTAGCGCCTTCATCAAATCGCTGAGGGGCTCCGATGCGGACGCGGCCCTGTTTTGGCTGGCTCGAATGTTGGAGGCAGGGGAAAACCCAAGGTTCATCTTTCGACGGATGTTGATTGCAGCGGGAGAGGACATCGGTCTGGCCGACCCCCAAGCGGTGGTCGTTGTCGAAGCCTGCGCAGCCGCCTTCGAACGCATCGGCCTGCCAGAAGGGCTTTACCCGCTTGCCCAGGCAGCCCTTTATCTGGCCTGCGCCGAAAAAAGCAACAGCACGATGGGACTGTTCGAAGCCATCCGGCTTGTGCGCAAAACTCAGAACCAGAACGTGCCAAGCCACCTCCGCGATGCCCATCGCGATGGTGAAGCCTTCGGCGATGGAAAGGGTTATCGCTATCCCCACGCCTACAGAGAGCATTGGGTCGCCCAGAATTACCTTCCCGATGCGCTGCAGGGAGAAGTGTTCTGGACTCCGAGCAAGCAGGGGTGGGAGGGAGAGCGGCGAGGAAGGATGCTCGAACGTCGGGCTGCACAACTTGCCGTCGCAGCAGAAGCGGCCCAAACCCACCCGCTGCTTCTTAGTAGTGGTCCTGACCTGCCTGACATGGAGCGCTGGCTGCATCGACAGCTCGCCCAAAACGATGAACGCTTGCAAGATCTGCAGCAGCGACTGTGGGCCGCCGTGACCTTTCAACGCACCGACCGGGTGCTGGTGCTCGGGGGACGATCCCTGCTCTGGGCCCTCGGTCCACTCAATGCGGTGCAAGAGGGGAGCGTCACCATCCTGTGCAGCAGCGCTGAAGAGCGGACCCGACTTGAAGCACAGGTGGATCTGCTGGATCCGCTCCATCGCCCCCAACTCCTCACGGGAGGGACCAAGGCGCTGGAGGAGCTTCCTCCAGAGTGGCAATTCGAAGTTGTGGGTGGGCGATTTAGCAGTGAAGATCGCGATTGGATCGAATCTCCAGAGTTTTGGCAGCAACTCAAATTGAAGCTCTCACCAACGGCTCAGCTGCACGTCCTTCTCAGCCAAACAGCGATCGGTCCAGCGGCAGCGCTCTCAGATCAATGCCCTGGATCCAGCGAAGCGCTATCGGAACTGATCGAAAAGGAGCAACAGTGGCTGGTCCACCAGCAGCTTGACCAGCTCGTACAAATGCAGCTCGAACAGCTCTCTCAATCCGTCATCACGGAGCAATGGCAGGAATCCCTATCCCTCCCCATTGATGAACGTCTTCTGAAACGCTGGCTAGGAGAGGACCGTCCCTATCGATCTCTGCTCAATCGCTGCAGCCAGCCCGAGACCGTGCTCAGCACCCTTCAGCAGCTCCTGCAAACAAAACGGGGCGGGACACTGCCACAACCCCTGATCCATCAGCGGTTGGCCTGCACGATGTCGTCGTCCTCATCCTCGTAACAACCAAAAAAAAAGCCCCGGCATTGCCGAGGCTTGTGTTGGCCGAAGCCGTTCGATCACCAGAGGCCGCGAACGGGAGCAGGGGCAGCAGCGCGAGGAGCGGGAGCAGCAGGAAGGATCTGCTTGGCTTGCACACAAGCGGGCAGGAAGACGTACCAAGACATCAGAGAAGTGGCCTGGGCGCCATCAAGACCGTCCTTACAGACGTTCTGGGAACCGTCAGAAGCACCGTTGTCAGCCAGAGCGAAATCAACGGGGAGACCATTCAGGATGCCGGCAGAAGAGATCTGGCCGTCAGCAGCATCGAGGATGATGGCGGAGCGGAGAGCAACAACGGCTGTCTCCTGCTTCCTCCAGTAGGGGTAGTAGCTCTTGGTCTGATCCTGCAGGAAGGCAACGCCGTCGCTGGAGTAGAGGAAACGGGAAACGCCCACGAGGTCAACCTCGTAAGAACGGGTCATGCCCTCTTGGATTTCTTCTGCGGTCCAACCGGAATTGTTGATTCCACCTTGGAGGCCGCGATCGGTGATTTCACCGTCAGCGAAGAAGGTTTTGAAAGCTGAAGACTTGGTGGACCAAACAGCACCACCGGTTTTCCAGCGCACAGGGCGCTCAGCGGCTTCGGCGGCAACAGCCAGAGTTGTGAGAGAAGCGGCGGCGAGAACGCCAGCTGCAAGACGGGTGAACACGGACGATGGAGTTATAGACATCACTTAAAACTTAGTCGCAGGAAAATGGATTGCCAACAAAAATGCTGGGTCCAGTACAAGAAACTGTCCTCAGTGCGCACTATTAGAACCAATGCACTATAGGTATTAAATCGAGACTCACGACTCTCGGGCTATTAATGCTTTAAATCGAGCAAAAATCAACTTTCTGGGATCTCAAACGCCCTCCATCCTTCGGGGCAGGCAGCAGATTTCTGCTCAGCGGAAACAGGCGTTAAACCTCGACATTGCAGTCGAACAAGCTTGGATCCATTGAAATGGACGATCGCAACGTAGCTTTCACGTCCACGTTTGGGGGTCAGCCATAGGCGCGTGCTGCGGCCTTTTGTCTCAACACGAACATCCAAGGCCTCATCGCTGCTCAACCCGAGATCAACGAGTGATGACGCAAATTGTCCCCAGTAAAAGCTGGCGAGCTGGCCGCGAACGAATGCTGTCAGCAAGGTTTCGGCTTGGCGACGTTGATTCAAGGTTGCTTCTTGATCATCCAGCTGCTGCACAACACGCGCATCCGATGGCAGGCCAGGGGCCCCGGGAGAAAACACCCGCTTTTGGCTTGTCGCGATCAAGCCCAAACCAGCCAAAAGAAGGGCTGCCACCACGGTGGGAATCGATCGCATCCAAGCTTGCGTCACGCCAAAGAGGATCCCGATCCCGATTGAGATTTCAACCTAGGCAGACCCTTGCGCCAATCAAGTTCTGTTCGCAAGCTGACACGATCGCCAGGCCCCAGGGCCCCAGTTGGCGACAGTGCGCCGCGATCTGAAGACCACGGCCCCGATGGCTTGCACTCAACTCATCGGCCGCAACCACCCAGTGCGACAGATCCTGAGCCAAAGATCCCCGTTGCCACTTAATCGCAGCTTCCTTGATCAACCAATACTTCAAAACAGCCTGGTGAAAGGCTTGGTGGGGAAGGCCTCTCAGACGACGCTGCTCGCTCGCTGCGTAGTAACGGCTCATCAGTGCTTCCGAAGCGAACGGACGATCCAATCGCTCTAAATCAACGCCAACGGGGGCGGAAGACCAGGCCATCAACGCCGATCCCTTGCTGTGGCTGAGGCTGACAAATCCCCAACCGGAATGAAGCGATGGCGGCGCACCTGGAGGCGCATGCAAGGGGATCTCCTGCGGGGCCACTCCCCATAAATCACTCAGGCAAGAACGCATCCAGGCACGGGAACCAAGAAAACGCTGCTGACGCGTCTTGCCCAAGTCGCAGGCCCAGGCTTGTTCCTGATCCGACACGCAAAGGCCCCTTGAGGAAGCCGGTCCAAGCCACAGCACGGTTACGCTTCCGCTCCGGTTGAAGCCTTCCTCCATGACTCTGCAGATCGGCGATCTCGCGCCTGATTTCACACTTCCTGACCAAAATGGAGAACCTGTGCACCTGGCCTCCTTGCGGGGGCAGCGCGTGGTCATCTATTTCTATCCCAAAGACGCCACCCCTGGTTGCACCAAAGAAGCCTGTAACTTCCGAGATCGCTGGTCGTCCTTCAAGGACCATGGAATTCACGTCTTAGGAATCAGCAAGGACAACGCGGCCTCCCATACGCGCTTCATCGCCAAGCAGGAGTTGCCCTTCACGCTGTTGAGTGATGCGGAACCGTGCCCAGTGGCCAGCAGTTTTGAAAGTTATGGACTGAAAAAGTTCATGGGTCGCGAATCCATGGGAATGATGCGACACACCTTCGTCATCGATGCCGAAGGACGGTTGGAATTGATTTACAGAAAAGTGAAATCTGATTCCATGGCCGATCAAGTCCTCAGTGATCTCGGCATCAGCTGACCAGCTCGACCATCGCCTCCATCACCAAGTTCGGTGCATGAAACACCTCTATCCCCAACTGCTCCTGAAGGTTCGGGAGTAATTGGGGAGCATCTCCTCCACAAAGCCAAATCGGCCAAGGGCTTTGGGCATGAGCTTGACGGATGAGACCCACCAAACTTTGTTGCGCGCCAGAGCGCATCGCCGCTTGGGTCTCGAAAGGGAAAGGCTTCGCGTCTTCGGGATCGAGGCCCACGGGAGACGTCACGCTTAAACCTGCTGTGGCCTCAGCCATCGCACGCAATTGCAAGCCATAACCAGCCGCTAACAACCCACCAGAAAACGATCCCGTCGCAGAGATTCTGGTGAGGCTGAGAACCGTGCCTGCATCCACCACAAGCACGCCGACACGCGTTTCATTGGCACGCCAAGCGCCCCATCCAGCGAGCGCTCGATCGATTCCTAACCACGGTGGAATCCCCTGAAGAGGGATGTCAGCCAAGTTCAAGCGTCGGCTGGACTGCAAACAAGGATGCTGTGGGATCGGCCCCACAGCCGCCCAGGCCATGAGATCGCTAGGAGAATCCAACGCCTCTGGGGCCGCAATCTCATGCTGATAGACCCAGCGAGACGTGCCGCTCTGCTCTGCCCAATGCCAGCGGCTGTTTCCAATCAGCAGGCAGCGGGATGGGAAATCCTCGCTAGATGCCATCACCCATAACACCTGGCACGTGGATGCCGCATTCCTGCTTCAAACCAGCAAAGCGCGTGTCTCGCCCCGTCGCCTCCAGCCCATCAGGGCCACTGGAATGCCAATCTCCAACGGTGGAATACCCCTTTTCAAACAAGGGATGCTGAGGAAGATCGTTCTCCTGCATGTAATAGAAGACATCTCGTGAGGTCCACTCCAAAAGGGGTCTCAGGGACAAGCGACCGCGAATCGGATCGAGCGCCGTCATTCCCCGGCGAGTGTCCGTCTGTGCACGGCGCACACCACTGGCCCAACAAGACACCTGAAGACGATGCATCGCCTCTTCGAGGGGCTCAACCTTACGGATCTTGAGGTACAACTCCATGTCCTCAACAACGCCTGATTCCCAAAGGCGGCCATGAAGCGCCTCCATCCGAGCTGCAGACGATGGGGACTGCGCGATGTGGAGATTCAGATCGAAGCGTTGGCGAAGATCCTCGGCGTAGCGGTAGGTCTCCGCAGGGAGATAGCCGGTATCCACCCAAATCACTGGAATGTCTCCGCCTCGATCCATCCCGCTCAACAAATGGAGCAACACAGAGGATTGGATGCCGAAGCTCGTGGTTAGGGCAAAACCCGAGCCAAATTGCTCATGCGCCCACAGCAATCTTGCGCGCGCATCCAACGGCTCAAGCTGCTGACGCGCTTGTTGAAGTTCCCCCGCATCAGCCTTAGGGCCAGCGGCAACGACAGGCTGGTTCTCGGAGGTGGAGACATCCCTCATCTCTCCATCTTCCAACGCCGAGGGGCATGGTGTCATGTCTATGGTTTCAAAAACCCGACTGAAGTTCTGACTTCTGACACCACCATGCACAACGATCCAATCATTGTTGTGGGAGGTGGTTTTGCAGGTCTGACAACAGCTTTAGCGCTCAGTAACCAACGGCCTCGGCCTCCGTTATTGCTGATTGAACCGCGCCATCAATTTCTCTTTTTACCCCTTCTCTACGAACTCCTCAGCGGCGAAATGAAGAGCTGGGAGGTGGCTCCCAGCTACGAAAGCCTTCTCCAGGGGCGGCGCATACCCCACCTGGATGATCGGGTGACATCGATCAATACGGCCCAGAAATCTCTACAAACGAGCCGCGGCCAAGTCCTCAAATACAGCCAGCTCGTGCTCGCCACTGGCTCTGAGCCAGACGACTTTGGAATTACAGGCGTCAAGGAGCATGCCCTGACCTTCCATTCTCTTGCGGATCTCCCTCTCCTTAAAGAACGCGTTCACAGCCTCCGCAACCGAGCCTCAAAAGACGGGGCACTGGTCATCGTTGGAGCGGGAGCAACAGGCGTTGAATTGGCTTGCAAACTCAGCGACATGCTGGATGGATCAGCCAGCATTCACCTCGTTGAATTGGGGGACAGCGTTCTCTCACGATCTCGAGCCTTCAATCGCGAACAAGCACGAAAGGCCCTGGATCAACGGGGCGTCCATCGTCACCTCAACACGCGGGTGACCTCCGTATCGGCCAATGCCGTCCAGCTACTGAAAAATGACCGTCCCCAATCTCTCAACCACGACGGTTTGATCTGGACGGCAGGGACCAAACCGGTGCTGCCCCCCCTGACCCCCACCCCTCCCCGTGAGCGAGGGCTGCTCTGTGTTGATGAAGGGCTGCAGTTAACGACGGACCCGAATGTGCTGGTCCTCGGGGATGTCGCTTGTCATAACGATGCAGAGACCCCTTGGCCCCGCTCTGCGCAAGCAGCACTTCAGCAAGGGACGGCGGCAGCCAGGACGCTTCAGGCGATTCGAATGGACAAGCCTGTCCCCGGTTTTCATTTTCAGGATCTTGGAGAGATGCTCAGTCTTGGCATCGGGGATGCTTCGATTACGGGCATGGGACTCACCCTCGCCGGTCCTCTTGCCTACCGGATGCGGCGACTCACATACCTCGCCCGAATGCCTGGACTCTCCTTGGGCTTGAGGTCTGCAGGCGCCTGGCTGGTTCATTCTTGAAGCAGGCTCACCTAGCAGGCCGAACCAATGGCCTACGCCCATCACTGCATCGACAGCTTGAGCGTCTCAGTCAGAGGAGGCACCCCGGCCAGAGCGGCGCCGATCCGCTCACATTGGAGCGACTGTCTGAGCTGGTGCTGGAGTTAAAACAGCCCTTGCACTTGATCGTCGATGAGCGGGGACTCTGCCGACTGCTCTGGGTTGGGCCCCTCAGCGAATCGGATCAACTGCGCAGCCATCTACCTGGAGGGCCACGACGGATCAAGCGACGCTGGAGGTTGATCAGCAGCCTGCAAGGCAAGGCGGGGACGGACCTGAAGCCCGATGGCAGAGATGCCGTCGTCGCCCTTGACCTCAAGCCCGACACCTGGCTTCGCTTTCAGGCATCGCCCTCCACAGGGGGAGGGCATCTGGCCTCGCTTTGGCAACCAGATCCAGGAGATCGTTCCGGCTGGCATCAAGCGGCCCTTGGCACGCTCAAGGAGCTATGCGACCGTCCAGCCCCAGCCACTGCAAAGGGCCTTGATTCCCCTGGACCAACAACGGCTCCCGCGGACGTGCAGGAGCGGGTCTTGCTGCTCATCCTCACCGGTGCTGACGCCCAGCGGAGCGAAAGGGATCTGGCTGAATTGGAGGGGCTCGTTCGTAGTGCAGGTGCACTGCCCGTTGCTGTCTGCCGGCAGCGGCAGGGACAACCCAACCCTCAAACCCTCTGGGGCACGGGGAAACTACAAGAGGCGGCGCTCGAGGCGAGACGCCATCAAGCCACCCTCGTGATCACAGATCGGGAACTCTCTCCCGTTCAAGCCAGGAATCTGGAGTTACTCATCGACTGCCCAGTCATGGATCGCAGTGAGTTGATCCTGGACATTTTTGCCCAGCGAGCGGCGAGCGCGGCTGGACGTCTTCAAGTGGAGCTCGCTCAATTGCGCTACCGACTCCCGAGGTTGAAGGGCCGCGGCCTCAGCCTCTCGCGTCAAGGGGGAGGCATTGGCACGCGCGGACCCGGTGAAACCCAATTGGAAAAGGATCGGCGAGCCATCAGCCGTCGCATCGAACATCTCGGGCGTTCCCTGCTCCAGCTAGGCGCCCATCGCGCCCGGTTGCGCGACCGCAGGGACGGAGTCCCTCGCGTCGCCCTTGTTGGCTACACGAATGCGGGCAAATCATCTCTTTTAAATGCGTTGTGCTGCCGCAATCCAGGGCTTGAGGTGTTAGCGGAGAACAAGTTATTTGCCACCCTTGACCCCACCACGCGAAGACTCAGCCTCCCCCAAACATCAGCGGCCCCGAAGGAGGTGCTGATCACCGACACCGTGGGGTTCATTCGTGAACTTCCCAAACCACTGCTGGAAGCTTTCCGAGCCACGTTGGAAGAAACACGCGAGGCCGATCTTTTACTGCTGGTCGTGGATCTCGCAGACCCCGACTGGCAATCACAACTGGAGGCCGTCCATCAACTGTTGGATGGCCTCAGCTGTGACCAACTGCGCAAAGTGGTGGCCAATCAAATCGACCGTTGCGAGGCTTCAGCGATCGAGGCAATTCGCACTCTCGAGCCGGATGTGATCTACCTATCAGCCAAGGAGGGTACGGGATTGAAAGGTCTGCGAAACTGGCTGGAAAAGCAGTTCTGGGACGACGCAACTACCCCTGAACCCTTCACCCAACAGACGGCATTACCCGACCATGGCTGATCTAAACCATGGCTGATCTCAATCATGGCTGAGCTCATCGATCGTCATCAGCAGGCCAACCCCCTCCTCCCCCTGGCCCCTCTGCGCTTGGCCGCACGACGCCCTGGCCAAATGCTGATGCTTAAGAGTCCTGCCTGGATGGTCCTGCCACCGGGAGGCAGGTGAGCGCCATGCCGATTCCTTACGCCATTCACCGCACTCAGGCCTGGTACCGCCGCCTCACGATCCCCCAATTCACCGTTGTGACAGGGCTGCTTGTGATCGCAGCCGGCACCTTGCTTCTCGACACCCCACTCTGTTCAAGTCCGAGAGTGGGCTTGTGGGAAGCCTTCTTCACGGCCTCATCAGCCGTCACCGTGACGGGGCTTTCGGTCATCGACATCCGCGAAGATCTGACCCGCCCTGGCCAGATCGTGCTGGCGATGATGATCATGGTCGGGGGCCTGGGATTGATGGCGGTCACCACGTTCCTGCAAGGCTTTGTGGTTCGCGGTACCGCTCTTCGGCGGCGCCTCGATCGTGGTCAAACCCTCGATGAGTTTGGGGTAGGGGGCGTAGGCAGCACCTTTCGAGGAATTGCGCTCACTGCTGTGGTGCTGATCTTGGTTGGAGCATTCCTGCTCTATGTCTTTGGCTTCACAGACATTGCTCCTGGAGGCGAACGGCTTTGGGCAGCTCTCTTTCACAGCATTTCGGCCTACAACAACGCCGGTTTTGGCCTCTGGAGCGACAGTCTTGAGACCTACCGCACCAACAGCACGGTGAACGCCGTGATCATGGTGTTGGTGGTTCTGGGCGGTCTCGGATGGCGTGTCACCAATGACCTATGGAGCAATCGCCAACGGCTTAGACGGCGTCATCTCAGCCTGCACACGCGCCTCGTGCTGCGCACCTCTGGTCTTCTCATCCTGATCGGGACCTTGGGATTAATGCTGACGGAATCACTCTCGAGGGGCCATGCGCTCACAGGGATGGGGTTTGGCGAACGCTTAATGAGCGCCCTTTTTGAATCGGTGAGTTCAAGAACCGCTGGATTCACGACGGTGCCCCTCTCTTTGAACAGCATTTCCGATTCAGGCCTGTTGTTGGTGATGACCCTGATGTTCATCGGTGCGAGTCCAGGCGGAACAGGTGGTGGGATCAAAACCACAACGGTGGCAGCCCTCATGGCCGCTACCCGCTCCACCCTGCGCGGTCACAACGATGTGGTGATTCGCCATCGACAGATCTCCGACAAAGTCGTGTTGCGCGCTTTGAGCATCACCGTTGCCTCCCTGCTGTTTGTGCTGGGGATGGCTCTGTTGTTGGCCTTAAGCAGCAATCTCAGTGGAGAAGAACCGTTCACCTTCCTTGAGCTGGTTTTCACCTGCATCTCCGCCTTTGCCACCGTTGGTTTGGATCTAGGCGTCACGCGCCAACTGGCGCCTTTTGGTCAGTTTGTGCTTGTGATGGGCATGTTTGTGGGACGGCTGGGCATTCTTTTGCTTTTAAGCGCCATCTGGGAAAGTTTTAACCGAGGGCATCTGCAGCGCGAGAATCGCGTTGGTTATCCCCGCGAGGATCTCTATGTCTGATCACCGATCCCAGGGAGCAGTGCAGTGAGGGAGTGGTGGCATTGGTCCCAGGCCAACCAGGCAGAGCCTTCAAGCTTCGGAATTGTGGGGTTGGGGCGTTTTGGGAGTGCTGTCTGCAAGGAACTGATGCAAAACGGTGCTGAAGTTCTTGCTGTCGACCGCTCCTCGAAGGCCATCGAGGAACTCCGCCAACTCGAGCCATCGATCGAAGCTCGCATTGTGGACTGCACCGATGAAGAAGCGCTTCGTGAGGCGGGGATCCTCGATATGGAAACCGTGGTCGTGGCCATCAGCGAACCCATCGAAGCCAGCATCACGGCCACCTTGATTGCCAAAGACAGTGAAGGGAGCAAGGTTCGTCGCGTGATTGCACGAGCCACCAGCGACTTGCACGAAAAAATGCTGAAGCGCGTGGGAGCCGATCGGGTGGTGTTCCCCTCCCGAATGCAGGGAGAACGCCTGGGCGTGGAATTGGTACGACCCAACCTGATGGAGCGACTGGAGCTCGATAAGCATCATTCGATTGAAGAGATCAAGGTGCCAGGCCGATTTGTGGGGCGCTCGCTTCGAGACCTCAACCTGCGCAAGAATTTTCGGGTGAACGTTCTTGCGGCAGGTCCCGCGAAAGAGCTCATGGTCAACCCACCGGCCTCCCATGTCCTTCAAGACGGGCATGTCCTTGTGGTGATGGGTTTAACCGACGATCTCCAAGAGCTGCCAAAAAACTGAAGCATGCGTGTTCTCGGTCTGATGAGCGGCACAAGCGCCGATGGCGTTGATGCTGTCCTGGTCGAGCTCTCTGGGGCCGCCGACCATCCCCATTGGACCCTGCTGCGGTCAGCATCGCTGGACTACCCAACCTCCCTGCGGCAACGGATCTTGGCCGTAGGGCAAGGCGAAGCCACCACCGCGTCCTCTCTCCTCGATCTCTCCGAAGCCATCACCAAGATTCAGGCCGCAGCAGCTCATCAGTGCGATCCAGAAGGGCAGGCAGAGCTGGTGGGTTGTCATGGCCAAACCCTTTGGCATCGTCCGCCAGAAAGCAGCGAAACGGGCGAACGTCTGCACGGAACGAGCTGGCAAATGTTGCAAGGCCCCCTGCTGGCACAGCTGCTGAATCGCCCTGTGATCTTCGACTTTCGGGCTGCTGATCTGGCCCTCGGAGGCCAGGGGGCACCCCTGGTTCCCAAAGCGGATGCAGCCCTTTTGGGACGAACCAATGGCTGGAGAGCCTTGCTCAATCTGGGTGGCATCGCCAATCTCACCCTCATTCCACCTGGCACAGGCCCTGATCGGCTCCAACCCGTGAGGGGCTGGGATTGCGGGCCTGCCAATAGCTTGATCGACCTGGCGATGGAACAATTCAGCCAGGGGAAGCAAAGCTGCGACCAGGGCGGCCGCCTTGCGGCGGAGGGTCACTGCGATGAAGCGTTGATTCTCCGCTGGCTCGCTGAGCCTTACTTCCAGCTCAGCCCTCCCAAGTCCACGGGACGTGAATTGTTTGGGCGCGCTGACCTAACAAGACGCCTTCAGGACATGCAGGGACAAGCCATTGCCAATCAAATCGCAACGCTCACAGCCTTCTCAGCCGCTGTCGTAGCGCAGGACTTACACAAGCTCTCCGACCAGAACCATCCCCTCCCCATCGAGCTTTTGGTCGCTGGTGGTGGCAGCAAAAACCGCACCTTGATGCGAGAACTCAACAGACGCTGCCGGGGACTGAGACTTCGTCGTAGCGACGAGCTAAAACTTCCCAGCCAAAGCCGAGAAGCCATGGTGTTTGCTCTTTTGGCGTGGTGGCATCACTTGGGATTTCCAGGAAATGCGCCAGCGATTACGGGTGCACAGCATGAGGCCGTCCTCGGAGTACGGGTCAATCCAGCGTGAGTTCGTAGCCGCAAACGGCCTGGGCGTTTGGATGAAGTCATTCAGGCTTAAAAATTTGGGCCTGAATCAATTCGGGCCTGAGTTAATTCGGGCCTGAGTTAATTCGGACGGTGAAGCCTGACCCGACGCGGTGCGCCCCGTAGCCGACCGGTTTGCTTCGACTCCAGAGCGTTGCGCAATTGCTCTGTTGACGACTGATGCGCGTCCGCACGAGGCGCTGCCACCTGCCTGTCACCTCCCTGCTCGTATCGCTGAACCCCTTGCTGAATTAACACCTTGGCCATGTTGCTGACCGTGCGCGATTCATCCTCAGCCAAGGCCGTCAAGCGGAGGCAAAGTTCTTCGGGGAGCACCACCTGAATGCGCGGTGACTTTGGCTTCCCACTGGATGAATTTTGGCGAGTGGCCACGACCCAGAAAGAGGCAGAGCTACTTAAAAGTGTACAGAGATGCGCAAGGGTAGTATCCAGCACTATGCTGCTGTCATTGATCAGATCCCTGATCCAACTGCAGGCCAGGCCCTCGGCCGCCCCATCCCAGGAGTGCCATGACCCATTCCAAAAGCCCAGACGTCAGCCCCCCCCAGCTACCAAGCCGTAGCAAGCCGGTCACGCGTAAAACAAACCGTCAAGGAGACGAGCGTCGTAAGACACGGCGCCCAAGCCGAACCCCTGAGAACAGCGAAGTGCTGGTCTCAGCTGTCATCAGCACCTACCTGCTCACCCACCTTCATCACGTGCTCCAACGCGCTGAATACGGCGCCGTTCAAGATGGACGCCGCTCACAAGCTGCCAACTACGCCCAGCTACGCAAAGTGCTTTGCATGGATGCCCGCAGCATGGAAGACGCCTCAGCTTCAGGCCTGAAGGCAACGGAGCTCGACCAAGCTGCCTAGGCAGCGGCTTCGCAATGGGATGGCAGTTCGCGATGGTGTGAATAAGGTTTCGTCAGAAGCATCACGATCATGTCCAACGCAGCTGCTCTCTACGCACGCATTGAGAATGATCGAGACCTGAGCAAGGGGTTATTCAGACAGGCACTTCAAAATCCCTCAGGAGCCCTCGACTCCATCTGCGAAATCGGCAATCAACTCAACTTGCCTGTCACGCTTCAAGAGGTGAAGGATCACCTCAATAGCCTCGATGACGAGATCACAAAGCAATGGCTGATCAAGGCGAGGGGAGGGCTTTGACCGCAGCGGCTTCGGTCGCGTCGTTGGACGGCATGGATTGACCAGAGGGCGCTAACGCTGGCTTGGGGGCCGAGCGTTCGCGCACCCCTCCCCCTCCGGCCCAACTGAAAAACAACCAATAACTAATCACGGCCAGACCGGCTGCCACCACAAGGGCCGTGACCTGCTCCAGTCGTCGCATTGAGCCTGCTCCCAGCTCAAGCAGTCTGCCTGGAAACCCCGACGCGGGATGATGGGTTTTCCCTGCCTCCCCTCCGTGCTGCGACTTGAGCGAGTCGGCAAGATTTATCCCACCGGAGAAGTTCTACGGGATGTGACCTGGGAGGTCAAACCCGGAGACCGGATCGGCCTCGTTGGAGTGAATGGGGCAGGGAAGTCAACCCAGCTTCGGCTGATCGCTGGCATGGAAGAGGCCAGCAGTGGCCAAATCGTGAAGCAAGGCGAGCCAAGGATCGCTTACCTGCAGCAGGAATTCGATGTAGACCCCAGCCGCACGGTGCGAGAAGAGCTGTTTCAAGCCTTTGGTGAGGCCGCCATCGTGCTGGGCAAACAAAAAAAAGTTGAATTGGAGATGGGCTCAGACCGAGCTGCGGCAGACCCCGATCACCTCGATGAGCTCATTCACGAACTAGGGCGACTGCAGACCCGATTTGAAGGCCTGCATGGCTACGAACTCGATGCACGCATCGACAAACTTCTCCCCACCATCGGGTTCAAGCTCGAGGAGGCAGACCGGCTGGTTTCGGACTACTCCGGCGGCTGGCAAATGCGCTTGGCTCTGGGAAAAATCCTCCTGCAAGACCCTGATCTGCTGCTTTTAGACGAGCCAACGAACCATCTCGACGTCGAAACGATTCAGTGGCTCGAGGGGTATCTCATCGAACAAAAGGCGGCCCTGGTCGTCATCAGTCATGACCGGACATTTCTGGATCGTGTGTGTAATCAAATTGTGAGCACAGAGCGAGGCGTATCAAGGGCTTACTGGGGAAATTACACCTCACACCTGGAGCAAAAAGCACTCGAGCAAGAAGCCTCACAAGCCGCTTTTGAACGGCAGCAAAAAGAGATCGCAACCCAACAGGCCTACATCGATCGATTCCGCGCGAGTGCGACGCGCAGCACCCAGGCAAAAAGCCGGGAGAAGCAGCTGGACAAGGTGGAGCGGGTTGAAGCCCCGATTGAGTCAGTGAGTGGTCCCAGCTTCCGCTTCCCTCCAGCACCACGATCCGGTGCTCAGGTGGCTGTCATCGAGAACATGACGCACAGCTACGGGGAAAACATCCTTTTCATGGATGCTGAGCTCGAAATCGAGAGAGGTGATCGGATCGCCTTTGTCGGTCCCAACGGAGCCGGGAAATCCACCCTGCTGCGCTTGATCATGGGGGTCGAAACGCCTGATGAAGGGTCAGCAAGGCTCGGGGAACACAACATCGTCGCCAGCTATTTCGAACAAAACCAAGCAGAAGCCCTTGATCTCAGCAAGACGGTGATCGAGACCATGTTCGAAGCCGTTCCTGATTGGACGCAAACACAGGTGCGTTCATTGCTTGGGAGTTTCTGTTTCAGCAACGACAGTGTTTTTAAAGATGTCGGCCAACTGAGTGGTGGGGAGAAAGCACGCCTAGCTCTTGCACTGATGTTGCTGAGCCCTTGCAATTTGCTAGTTCTCGATGAGCCCACAAACCATCTCGATATCCCTGCCAAACAGATGCTTGAAGACGCACTATGCGCCTACGAAGGAGCCGCTTTATTGGTATCGCATGACCGTTACTTCATCTCACGTGTGGCCAACCGGATCGTGGAGATTCGCGATGGCGAACTCGTAATTTATCGCGGAAATTATGCTTACTACCAAGATAAAAAGGCCGAAGAAAAAGCCGAAGCAGAGGCAAAACAGCTGATTGCAGAGAAAGAAGCCAAACGAAAAGCAAACAACGAAAAGCAAAAACAGCGCGCTTCCCGCAAAAAGAACGCTGCGTAGCAAGGCTTCTCGGCAATCGCAAGACGAAACTTCACACTTGGTTAGGCAGGAAGACTCATTTCCCTTTACCAGTTCAAACGGTGTGGATAGGCTGACATCACTGATCCCCGGTCGGCCATGAACAGCACCCATTCACTTCATGTCACTGCCGCAGGTACACCTTCAGCCATGGCTGAAAGCACTGAGCATGGACAGACGTGGGATGCGGTTGAGACCTACTTCGAGTGCATCACAACATGCTCCCTCGACGATGGGGAATGCATCACACGCTGCGTAGAACAGCTCAAAGACACAGACAGCTAAGTTTCAAACGAAGAGATGATTATTGACGCAAAGATGTCATCTCAACAGGTGTAATTGAAAGCGTAATCCGTTCACCAGAACGCATAACGTCAAGTTTTAGAGGTCGATCAACCCCGTGGCGATCAATCGCCGAAACAACTTCAGCAGGATTGCTAATCGATTGACCTCCGATCGACACGATCACATCATCGACGCGCAGGTTTCCCCGATCGGCGGGGCCACCAGGTACGACGGATCGGATCACGGCTCCAGGAGGAGCCGTCATTCCTGGTCTGGGGGCAGGAACCGTTGAAAGGCCCACACCCACCATCGGATGGCTGGCCCTTCCCTGCTTGACGAGCTGACTGGCAATCGACCGTGCCCTGTTGATGGGGATTGCAAAACCGAGGCCGGCCCCTGGTCCTGAGCGAATAAGGGTATTGATTCCAATCACTTCGCCACGGGCGTTCAACAACGGGCCACCCGAATTACCAGGGTTAATCGCAGCGTCTGTCTGGATGAGATCAAGACGCTTTCCAGAAATTCCCAATTGCGACATGTTGCGATTGAGATTGCTGACGATGCCCATCGTCACTGTGTTTTCAAGACCAAAGGGATTTCCCACAGCGATCGCCCAATCCCCCACTTGAAGACGATCGGAGTTGCCCAAGGGAGCCGTGGGCCATGGCCCCTTTGTTTCCAACTGCACAACGGCCAAGTCGGTCAGCGAGTCTTGACCAATCACCCGACCAGCAACGCGCCTGCCATCAGGCAGTCCCACCATCACCCGATCCGCATTCTCCACCACATGCGCGTTGGTCAAAACCAAACCTTGTTCATCAAAAATCACGCCGCTGCCCTGCCCGCGCTCGATCCTTGAACGCGGAGCCGCTTGAGCTTGCAGCCCAAAGAAACGACGCAGGAATGGATCCGCCATCAAGCTCCGCGGAAGCCCACTCCCACCTGCCGTCCGGACAGTTCGCTGCGTGTCAAGCGTGACCACAGCCGGTCCACTGCGGGCGACAGCTTGGGCAACGAACGACGTCGGGGCGACGGCCGGCAAGGCAGCGGAGGCAACGGCTCGCGGCGGCTGGACCAACATCCCTGGGAATGCCAACGCACCAGCACAAACCAATGGGAGCAAAGGATTAGACACCGCCATGGACGCGATTTCTTTCATGAATTGAGTCACCGTGACCGTAGGCATTGAATCCCTAGAAAGACAGACCCATTTCCAACGATTTCATGACTGGATGCGACCAGGGTTCTGCCAATCAGCATCCGTTCATCCAAAAAGAGCGATGATGAATGGGATGGTTCGGCCCATCTCCGATTTCTGCGGTGATTGCCATGCTCAGCAGCCTGTTTCCCCTGATCTATGGACTGATCTTCATCGTCCTCCTGTGGCAAGCCTTTCGCGTGATGGGACGCGGGTTCAGTGCTGCTGGCAAACCGCTGGTCGCTGAGAACGTCGACCGAACAGGACGCCTCACGATTCATCCAGAACTCCTGGACGGAGAGGGACGCCTCACCGAAGAGGATCTTTTGACTGTGCGTTTTGGCGGCGATAGTGAACCACCCAATCCCACTTCGAAGCCCGGTGAATAGGTTGGGTTAATGGCAACTGCTTGAGTTGTCCGATTGACTCGTAGAGAGGGACTCCTAGGTGGACCAACGAACACGGATTGTGGCTGCGGTAATCAAATCCGTGAAACTGCCGCCCCGCTTTCGCTTAAGGCTTTTGAAAGAAGATCCTGTTCGGCTTGAGCTCAGCCTGACTCCTGCCTACGGGAAAGACCCCATTCAAGTGGGACTGGTGGAATCGTTGGATTTGGTGGCGCGCCGCGATCGGGAAGGGCGCATTCCACGCGACCTACAAGGCACCTGGGACTGGACCGTGCGTCATGGCGATGTCAGCACGGGCGGCTGGAACCCTTATCTCAAGGAGGCGCTTCAAACCATGTTCGAAACAGGGCTTCCCGCCATCGTTTACGAAGAGCTCACGGGGGAGGAATACCACCCAGTTGACGGCGCACGGCACATTCGCTGACCGCCGCTGACCGCTGGCTTGGAGAAGTTGTGAAGCACTGCAACCAGGGGGCGAGAATCCTTCCGGAGCTCCGCTAAAACTGGATTGCATTCGGCCTTAAGGTTTTCTTCATGGCCTCGATTCCCGTTCGCTTTGGTCCTCTCGTGCGCCTCTTGGCTGCCTTCGGGGCCCTCAGCAGCATTTTGCTCCTTGGGATGATCAATTTCTTCAGCTGAAGGTCGAGAGTCATTGGGCGAGTTCCCGATTGATCCCTTACTGCCAAGACTGCGAGCCAGTCTTGTTCCAGGTGCCACGGTTTTATTGCAATCACCACCGGGTGCCGGCAAAACAACCCGGGTGCCCTTGGCACTGCTTGGAGAGATTGCCGGGACGCAGCCTCTGAGCGGACGCACCTTGATGCTTGAGCCCAGGCGGCTAGCGGCAAGGGCTGCTGCCACCAGGATTGCGATCAGCCTGCAGGAACCACTTGGGGAGCGTGTGGGGTATTCCGTGCGCCACGAGCAAAAGCGCTCCTCTCGGACGCGAATCGAAGCGATGACGGACGGACTCTTCCTCCGTCGACTCCAAAACGATCCCGAGCTCACAGGGATCAACTGCGTGATCTTTGATGAATTCCATGAGCGCAGCCGAAACAGTGAGTTAGCGCTTGCCTTGGTACGGGAAGCGCAGGAACTACTCAGGCCAGATCTTTGCCTGCTGCTGATGTCGGCAACGCTCGATCTCACCAACCTGCGCGCCCAATTGCCCCATGCCCAGGTCCTCACGAGCGAAGGGAAGGCCTTCCCTGTGGAGACGCAACACCTCTCGCCTCGACCGAATGAACGGCTCGAGGGACATGTCTTGCGTGCGATTGAACAGGAGATGAGCCTCTTGGCCAGCACACAAGGCGGTGGCGATCATCCACCCTCCGTCTTGGTTTTCCTGCCTGGAGTGCGCGAGATCGAACGCTGCCGGCAGCGTTTACTCACATCAAGCCTGCTAAGCCAGTGGGAGGTGATCGCCCTGCATGGCAGGCAATCACTGGCTGAGCAGGGGCGAGCCCTGAAGCCTTGCGACCGCACACAGGCAGGACGCGTGATCTTGGCAACGTCCATCGCTGAAAGTTCCCTCACCCTGGATGGTGTGCGCCTCGTGATCGATTGCGGACTGACGCGTCACACCCAATTTGACCCTGGAACCGGAATGGAGGGACTGATCACCGTGCCAGCGAGTCAGGCCAGCGCTGATCAGCGACGCGGCCGTGCTGGACGCCAAAGCGCCGGTCGTTGCATCAGGCTTTGGTCCCCTGCGGAACAGCAACGACGGCCCGCTCACGACATTCCTGAATTGCAGCGCGCTGATCCCCAACCCACCGTGCTGGATCTCGCACTCTGGGGGGCTGGTTTAGGCGAATCCTTGCCTTGGATCGAGCCCCCTCCGAGAGCCGCGCTTCAGGAAGGCCAACGGCAACTGCTTGCGCTTGGAGCGCTGAATCCAAACGGACGCCCCACGGACACCGGGCAGCAATTGGCTCGATTTGGTGCCCATCCACGCCTTGGATTGCTCCTTCTGCAAGCGCGGGCCTTGGGTCGACCACAAGTTGGAGCCGATCTCGCCGCCATCCTCAGTGAGCGAGATCTGCTCAGCCAGCGCAATCACGGCAGCGATCTTTGGGCTCGCATGCTGTTGCTTCGCGATCAGAGGAGCTCATCGCGGATTTCAGGGGATCGTGCAGCAGCCGATCGCCTCAGAACAGTCCTCGATCAGAGCCGACGATGGCTCCAACAACTCGGTCAATTGGAGCAGGAGCAAGACCCCCAAGGCATGGAGGCCACAGACGAGCAACTCGCAGCGCAGCTGGTTGCAACAGCTTTTCCAGAATGGGTTGCCATGGCCCGTCCAGGACAACGGGGACAATTTTTACTTCGCCAAGGGCGCGGAGCAGCTCTGCAGGTCAGCGATCCGCTCGATGGCGCTGAAGCCCTCGCGATTGCCCAGCTTGACCTCGGCGACACGCGAGCCAAGATCCGACTAGCACTCCCGCTGACACTCCAATGGGTTAAGGAGCTTGCAGATCAGAACGGTCACTGGCAAGAACGGGTGCTTTGGGATGAGCAAACCAAACGGGTCAGAGCGGAACGGGTCTTGCAGCTTGGTGCGCTGGAGCTCGAGAGACAGGTCCAACAACAGGCCTCTTGCGAGCAAAGCCGTGAAGTCTTGGTCAAGCAACTCAGCAAGGAAGGCCTGTCGGCACTGCCCTGGAGCCAACGTACGGAGCAACTTCGTAGTCGTCTCGCTTTAGCCAACCAACAGTTAGGAGCCCCATGGCCACAACGCAGTCTCCACTATCTGGAAAAGAATCCCAACGCCTGGATTGGAGACATCCTGATGGGGTGCAGGGGCTGGGACGACGTCAAGGAAGAGCAACTGATCGAAGCCCTTTGGGGTGATCTCGCCTGGTCGAACCGGCAGCAACTCGATCAGCTCCTACCAACCCACATCAACATCCCCTCGGGGCGCCATGCAGCCCTGCACTATCAAAATGACGACATTGTCCTGTCGGTCAAGCTGCAAGAAATGTTTGGCTGCCTGGAGGGACCTGCTGTTTTGAATGGCCAACTCCCCGTGACGATTGAATTGTTATCGCCGGCAGGCCGTCCACTCCAACGCACGCGAGACCTGGCTGGGTTTTGGCATGGGAGCTATCAACAAGTGCGCAAAGAAATGCGCGGCCGCTACCCAAAGCATCCCTGGCCAGAGGATCCAGCCAAAGCCGAGCCCACGGCCAAAAGGAAAGCCCGATCCTGAAGCGCTTCTCCGGCCCCGTTAAACGTATCCGATGAAACAGTCAAGAGAACGCTACGGTTTGTTACGATGAAGGGGTATCGGAGTTTCACATGTCTGACAACGCACCTCGCTTTGGTTTTGTAAATTTCGCTGAAACATGGAATGGCCGCCTGGCCATGCTCGGTTTCGTCATCGGTCTGGGCACCGAGCTTCTCACCGGTCAGGGCATCTTGACCCAAGTCGGCCTCGGCTGATTCATCGAAGGCTGGACTTTGTCTAGTGATCAACCCCATCAAATATTTGGTGGGGCTTTTTTGTGGCAAGCACTCGTTAGGCCAGACTGAACGGATTCGCGTCGTTGGCAATGCTTCCCTTCTTTGCTAGCAATCGCCGAGAGGGAGCCAGGCTGTTGAGCAGCATGCTGGTGTTCCTCGCTATCGGATTGACACAGGTTCAGCAGACGTGGGGCATCATCCTGACCATCGTCTCTGGCATCGTGAGCATTTATTGGGGACTGGCATACCAACGTCTTGAGCGCTGAATCGATTCCCACCTATTCCGTTCGCGAACTCAACAACGCGATCGGGGTTTTATTGGAACGGGGGTTTGCCCCTCGGTTTGTGATCCAAGCAACAGCGTCTAGGCCTCAAGTCAAAAAAGGCCATCTCTGGCTCACATTGAGCGATGGTGAGGCGAGTATCACGGCTGTGGCCTGGGCCTCAAAATTAAAGCAATTGGACTTTGTCCCCGCCGACGGTGACGGAGTCACCGTGATTGGCAAGCTGAATTTCTGGTCTGCACGAGCAAGCCTGGCTGTGCAGGTTCTCGATATCAGGCCCAGCCTGACCACTGTGCTGAGGCGGTTTGAGACGGTCAAGGCACAATTGCTCGAAGAGGGCATCATTGATCCAAGCCGGCGACGCACGTTGCCGCCGTACCCCAAGCGGATCGCCGTGCTCACAAGCGTTCCGAGCTCAGCCCTCGCAGACATGTTGCGTACAGCAGAAGAACGCTGGCCTTTAAGTGAGCTTGTTGTTCTGCCGATTCCCGTCCAGGGGGATGTGGCGCCGATCATTTGCGGAGTTCTCAGTCGCCTCGCGCAACAGCATCAGCAGCTCGGATTGGACGCGATCGTGATCGCCCGAGGAGGGGGGAGTCGAGAAGATTTGATGGTCTTCGATGATGCGGACGTTTGCCGCAGTTTGGCCACCTTCCCACTTCCCGTCGTCACAGGAATCGGACATGAAGATGACCTCACCGTTGCAGATCTCGTAGCAGACCATCGAACGGCAACGCCGACAGCCGCCATGGTCACCCTGATGCCGAGCAAGGAGTCTGCACGACAAACAATCATTCAAAGACGCAACCGCCTGAGCGAATCCAAACGCTGGCGGTTAGAGCAAGCCAGCGCACGACTGAAAGACCGACAACTGCTGCTCCAGGCACTGAGGCCTGCTGTCGGCGTCCAACGTCGCCGAGATCAGTGGCAACAGCGCCAGCAATTGTTATGCGCACTCTCCCCCCAACGATGGCTCAATAGGGGCTTTGCAATGCTCAACACAACGAAGGGGCACCCCCTGCAAAGCGTTTATGACATCAGCCCCAATGAACAGGTACAAATCCGCCTCAAGGATGGCGTGATTCAGGCCGTCGCCAAAACCATCCAAGCGGATGCAACGTCTGACGCAAAAGCATCTCTTTAACTGCCATGCCACGCAAAAAATCTGAGCCCTCAACCACATCGGAACAAGACACTTGGAGAGAGGATGCTTCGAAGCTCAGCTATGAAGAAGCTCTGCAGGCTCTTGATGTGCTGCTTGGGCAATTACAAGACGATTCCATTCCCCTAGCCGAGCTACAGAGAAATCATGCTCGGGCTTCGATCTACCTGGATCGCTGTGACTTGCTTCTCAGCCAAGTGGAGCAATCAGTAAGGCAACTCGATCCAAATACTATGGAAGAACGAACTCTCGACCCGAGCAACCATGAATAAATCTCTTCCATGGGTTTACCTATTGCTGGCCATCCTTGGAGCCATCCTCCCTTGGCAAGCCAATCTCGAATTCATGCAAATGAATCCTGGTGGTGGATTTGATCTTCAGACATTTATCCAAGATGCCAATATCAATGCTGCATCCCGCTCTTTAAATAGGGACCTTTTAATTGCTGCATCAGCCTTTAGCATCTGGATCATTAGCGAAGGCAGAAAGCTACAGATCAAGGGCTGGTGGATTGCTTTGATTGTGAGCGTCAGTGTTTCCTTTGCTTGCGGTGGTCCACTCTTCCTCTATTTACGGGAACGCAAGCTAATAGAGATCAATTCTGAACAAGATAACAAGTGAAACGTTAAGGATCTACGTCCTCAGCTTTGATATCGATCGTCACGTCGCTGGCAGGCAAGGAATCATCAACCGCTTTCGCCGAGGAGGCCCCAGATTTCTGGGAAGGGAGCGGAGATCCGCAAGCAGGGCATTGAGCATCGGTTGTCATCGTGCTCAAACCACAGGCCTCACATGTTCTGACCCGGCTCTGCAACACCTTCCAACCGATCCACCCCAAACCACCTAAGAGCACGGGTAGAGCAAGCAGGGTGATGAGGAGGCCTCCCGCCAAATCCAGCAAGACACGACCTGCTGCCGTAGGCAGCAGCAACAGAGCCAACAGAAGCAACCAAAGGAGTGGAGGGAAACGTCCCATTAATCAACACTCCAAACGAACGATGCATTCATAATCGCTGCTTTTTTGCCTTCAAGCATGGCCCGATCTGTTCGGATCCCTGCCATGCCTGACAGAAGCCTTCGCAAGTTCAACACTCCAACATTGTCCAAAATAAATCACAACACCCACCATCCAAACCCATAAGGTAAGAACAAGAACACTCCCGATCACCCCATAGGCCTGAAAACGAGCGCCTAGAGAAAGAATGCTTCGGCTGACGGCAAGATTAAGAACAGTAAGACAAAAACCAATCAATAATGCACCTGGGATAAGCGGCTTAAAAGGAACTCGACGACTCGGGAGCAAAAATTGAAGCAATAAAGCTGCAGCAGAGAATCCCAGGAATGGAACCATCAACCGACCAAATTGCAGGACCGGGATACGAGAAAGGAATCCACCAAGCCAAGGGATCGCCAGCGATAGCTCAGTTAAAGCAGCCGTTGGAATCATTCGCACATTGGCGCTGAGCTGATCAAGAACAATTAAAAGTCCTATTAATATCACCACAAAGAAGGCTTCAAGCCGATTACGAATAAATTGGGCCGCTTGAAGCTTGAATGGCAAATTTCGTTGTTGCGAAGCGATTACACCATCCCATAGCCGTTCAGATCCACGTTGCAAGGTGAGATACACATTCCCAGCAGTCAGTAACAACACACCAGCACCTAACAAACCAGCACCAAAGCCCTGACGGACTAACTGCATCAGCGTATTTTGCACAATCACCACTGCCGATGGAGGCAAAACCCCGCTTGCATAAGCAATAATCTGCCTCTCTAATACCTCTTGGCGACCAAGAAACCATGAGGCAATCGATAACGAAATCAGCAGAATAGGGAAGATCGACTGCAGTGTGTAATAAGCAAAAGCAGCACTCAAGTCAACGCAATCACATTTCGCCCAACGAAGGCAGGCACACCAAAGGCTACGAATCAACCGCCGCAGCGGCCTATGTTTAGCCATGGCAATTGAGATAACCAATCAGGACCAAAGTAACGCGAAATTAGGCACAAAAAAAGCCACCCCTTCAAGGGATGGCTTTCTTCGTTTGAAATGTTTTTACCTGGCATCGAGCTATTTTCTCAGGGGGCTACCCCCCAAATATCGTCGCCGCTGCTGCGTTTCACAACCGAGTTCGAGATGGATCGGAGTGGGTCCACAGCGCTATGGACACCAGGATAGAAACATTCCCAAGGGTTGAACCCTGAGAACTGCATAGTTTCATCATCTCTACTTTCGCTTTGATGATGACATCTGGATTAAATAAAGTCTTTTCAGGCAAGAACCAAGTGTTGGTCAAGCCCTCGGTCTATTAGTACTCCTCCGCTGCATCCATTACTGAACTTCGACGTAGAGCCTATCAACGGGTGTTCTTCCCGTGACCTTACTGGGTTACCCCATGGGAATACTCATCTTGAGGTGGGCTTCCCACTTAGATGCTTTCAGCGGTTATCCACTCCGCACATGGCTACCCAGCGTTTACCGTTGGCACGATAACTGGTACACCAGAGGTGCGTTCCTCCCGGTCCTCTCGTACTAGGGAGAAATCCTCTCAATATTCCTACGCATACACCGGATATGGACCGAACTGTCTCACGACGTTCTGAACCCAGCTCGCGTACCGCTTTAATGGGCGAACAGCCCAACCCTTGGGACCGACTTCAGCCCCAGGTTGCGATGAGCCGACATCGAGGTGCCAAACCTCCCCGTCGATGTGAACTCTTGGGGGAGATCAGCCTGTTATCCCTAGAGTAACTTTTATCCGTTGAGCGACGGCCCTTCCACTCAGAACCGTCGGATCACTAAAGCCGACTTTCGTCCCTGTTCGACTTGTAGGTCTCACAGTCAAGCTTCCTTCTGCTTTTGCACTCGTCGGCTGATTTCCAACCAGCCTGAGGAAACCTTTGCGCGCCTCCGTTACCTTTTAGGAGGCGACCGCCCCAGTCAAACTGCCCACCTGATACTGTCCGCTCCCCGGATAACGGGTGAACGTTAGAACCCTAGCTCTGAAAGAGTGGTATCTCACCATTGACTCCCTAGTACCCACGAGCACTAGATCAACGTCTCCCACCTATCCTGCGCATTCAGAGCCCGGGCACAATACCAAGCTACAGTAAAGCTTCATAGGGTCTTTCTGTCCGGGTGTATGTAGTCCGCATCTTCACAGACAATTCTATTTCGCCGAGCCTCTCTCCGAGACAGCGCCCTGATCGTTACGCCTTTCGTGCGGGTCGGAACTTACCCGACAAGGAATTTCGCTACCTTAGGACCGTTATAGTTACGGCCGCCGTTCACCGGGGCTTCAGTCGCCAGCTTCGCTTACGCTGACCGGCTTCCTTAACCTTCCGGCACTGGGCAGGCGTCAGCCCCCATACATCGTCTTGCGACTTAGCGGAGACCTGTGTTTTTGGTAAACAGTCGCCAGGGCCTCTTCACTGCGACCACATTGCTGTGGCACCCCTTCTCCCGAAGTTACGGGGCCATTTTGCCGAGTTCCTTAGAGAGAGTTACCTCGCGCACCTCGGTATTCTCTACCACCCCACCTGTGTCGGTTTCGGGTACTGGCAGTTATGCCTTAACGGGTATAGAGCTTTTCTTGGAAGCATGACATCACCAACTTCGCTGCCGTAGCAGCTCGTACTCACGCCTCAGCTCGGATCGTTTTCGCCGATCCTCAACGCCTCGAACGCTTGAACCAGTAACCAACATCTGGCTTGGCTAGCCTTCTCCGTCCCTCTTCCCAAAACATAACCGGTACAGGAATGTTGACCTGTTATCCATCGACTACGCCTTTCGGCCTCGCCTTAGGTCCAGACTAACCCTCCGCGGACGAGCCTGCCGGAGGAACCCTTAGGGTTTCGGTGCATGGGATTCTCACCCATGTTTTCGCTACTCAAGCCGACATTCTCACTTCTATGCAGTCCACGCCCGCTCACGCTAACGCTTCGCCCCACATAGAACGCTCCCCTACCATAAATCCGCAGCTTCGGTACAACACTTAGCCCCATTCATTTTCGGCGCAGGATCGCTCGACCAGTGAGCTATTACGCACTCCTTTGAGGATGGCTGCTTCTAGGCAAACCTCCTGGTTGTCTGGGCAATCCCACCTCCTTTATCACTTAGTGTTGATTTGGGGACCTTAGCTGGCGGTCTGGGCTGTTTCCCTCTCGACCATGGAGCTTATCCCCCACAGTCTGACTGCCTCGCTACACACAGGGTATTCAGAGTTCATCTCGATTTGGTACCGCTCTCGCAGCCCGCACCGAAATGGTGGCTTTACCCCCCTGCTGGAGCACGAGACGCTACGCCTCAACGTATTTCGGGGAGAACCAGCTAGCTCCGGGTTCGATTGGCATTTCACCCCTAACCACAGCTCATCCGCTGATTTTTCAACATCAGTCGGTTCGGACCTCCACTTGGTATCACCCAAGCTTCATCCTGGCCATGGTTAGATCACCCGGGTTCGGGTCTATAAACACTGACAAACGCCCTATTCAGACTCGCTTTCGCTATGGCTCCACCATTTCCGGTTTAACCCGCCAGTGCCTATAAGTCGCCGGCTCATTCTTCAACAGGCACACGGTCACCCTATGAGTAGGGCTCCCATTGCTTGTAGGCTCACGGTTTCATGTTCTATTTCACTCCCCTCCCGGGGTTCTTTTCACCTTTCCCTCGCGGTACTGTTTCGCTATCGGTCACACAGGAGTACTTAGCCTTACGAGGTGGTCCTCGCTGATTCACACGGAATTTCACGTGCTCCGTGCTACTCGGGATACAGCTAGGTCAGTTCAGTTTTCGTGTACGGGGCTTTCACCCTCTGTGGCGTGTCTTTCAAACACTTCCACTAACATTCCTGATCCACGTTGCTGTCCCACAACCCCAATGGTCGAAACCATTGGTTTAGGCTCTTCCCCGTTCGCTCGCCGCTACTTAGGGAGTCGTTTTTACTTTCCTTTCCTCCAGCTACTAAGATGTTTCAGTTCGCTGGGTTGGCTCGCGCCAGCCTATAGATTCAGCTGGCCGTTCTAGGGGTTGCCCCATTCGGAAATTCCCGGATCAAAGCGTGTTTCCAGCTCCCCGAGACTTATCGCAGGTAACCACGTCCTTCATCGCCTCTGTGTGCCAAGGTATCCGCCGTGAGCCCTTTGTAGCTTGACCAATGTATCTCCAGCACGCTTGCTGTTGTTGAAACAGATTCTTCTAATTTCTAAAATTAGAATCTAAAATTAGAAATTAAAATCAAACTCTCAAATGCTCGACACATTTGAAAGAACATACTGGAGTCTCGGCTCTTGCTTTAGAATTAACATCACTCCTTCATGCCTAAACACGAAAAAATGATGCATCCATAAAGATGCTTTATTCTTTCCAGACTTAAACTATGCAGTTGTCAAGGTTCGGCTAGACATCAAAACAATGCATTGATCTCTCAATACATTGCATCGAGCCCAGCATCCTATCAATCAAATCATGGAATTATTTCCATGCCTTAAAATGACAAGAAGCTAGGGTCATCTAGCGGACAAATCTAAATCACAATCCATACGAGTTCATACTCCAGGTTTTGGAGATGGGGATTTTGGTAGTCAGTGGAGGTTAGGAGACTCGAACTCCTGACATCCTGCTTGCAAAGCAGGCGCTCTACCAACTGAGCTAAACCCCCTACACCGAATGGGCCATCCTGGACTTGAACCAGGGACCTCACCCTTATCAGGGGTGCGCTCTAACCACCTGAGCTAATGGCCCAGGAGTCTCATCCCTAATGGGTTGTGAACTAGACAAAGTTTAGGAACTAAAAATCTCCACTAAGCAGACAACCATTGCTGGAACTCTCTTAGCTTCAAAGTTGAGGTACCGATCGACCTAAGGTGACAGGATTTTGGCCTAAGAATAAATAACTCAGACATCAAAATCGTTGTTTGTCTCCCTGTTAGGAGGTGATCCAGCCGCACCTTCCGGTACGGCTACCTTGTTACGACTTCACCCCAGTCATCAGCCCCACCTTCGACGTCCTCCTCCACAAGGGTTGGAGTAACGGCTTCGGGCGTGGCCAACTTCCATGGTGTGACGGGCGGTGTGTACAAGGCCCGGGAACGTATTCACCGCAGTATGCTGACCTGCGATTACTAGCGATTCCTCCTTCACGTAGGCGAGTTGCAGCCTACGATCTGAACTGAGCCACGGTTTATGGGATTTGCTTGTCCTCGCGAACTTGCTGCCCTTTGTCCGTAGCATTGTAGTACGTGTGTAGCCCAGGATGTAAGGGGCATGATGACTTGACGTCATCCACACCTTCCTCCGGTTTATCACCGGCGGTCTCTCTAGAGTGCCCAACTAAATGCTGGCAACTAAAGACGTGGGTTGCGCTCGTTGCGGGACTTAACCCAACATCTCACGACACGAGCTGACGACAGCCATGCACCACCTGTCACTGCGCTCCCGAAGGCACTCTCAAGTTTCCAAGAGATTCGCAGGATGTCAAACCCTGGTAAGGTTCTTCGCGTTGCATCGAATTAAACCACATACTCCACCGCTTGTGCGGGCCCCCGTCAATTCCTTTGAGTTTCACACTTGCGTGCGTACTCCCCAGGCGGAACACTTAACGCGTTGGCTACGACACCGGAGGGGTCGATTCCCCCGACACCTAGTGTTCATCGTTTACGGCCAGGACTACAGGGGTATCTAATCCCTTTCGCTCCCCTGGCTTTCGTCCATGAGCGTCAGTGATGGCCCAGCAGAGCGCCTTCGCCACTGGTGTTCTTCCCGATATCTACGCATTTCACCGCTACACCGGGAATTCCCTCTGCCCCTACCACACTCAAGCCCAACAGTTTCCACTGCCATGATGGAGTTAAGCTCCACTTTTTAACAGCAGACTTGAAGGGCCGCCTGCGGACGCTTTACGCCCAATAATTCCGGATAACGCTTGCCACTCCCGTATTACCGCGGCTGCTGGCACGGAATTAGCCGTGGCTTATTCATCAAGTACCGTCAGATCTTCTTCCTTGATAAAAGAGGTTTACAGCCCAGAGGCCTTCATCCCTCACGCGGCGTTGCTCCGTCAGGCTTTCGCCCATTGCGGAAAATTCCCCACTGCTGCCTCCCGTAGGAGTCTGGGCCGTGTCTCAGTCCCAGTGTGGCTGATCATCCTCTCAGACCAGCTACTGATCGATGCCTTGGTGAGCTCTTACCTCACCAACTAGCTAATCAGACGCGGGCTCATCCTCAGGCGAAATTCATTTCACCTCTCGGCATATGGGGTATTAGCGGCCGTTTCCAACCGTTATCCCCCTCCTGAGGGCAGATTCCCACGCGTTACTCACCCGTCCGCCACTAACCCGAAGGTTCGTTCGACTTGCATGTGTTAAGCACGCCGCCAGCGTTCATCCTGAGCCAGGATCAAACTCTCCGTTGTAGATCAATCCCTTTTGGCTTTCACCTCAGATTGACTTGCTTCACCCACATCCCAGCACTGGCGTACTGGTTGCAGTTGTCGCCCCCTTCCTCTGACAGAAGGATTCTCAAGAGTGCAAATTTAGAATTTCTTCTTCGTTTGACTTTCCAGGATCTCAGATCCGGTCGTTGCTCCACATTGCGCACACCGACAACTCAAAAGTTCGTGAAAACTTTCAAGCTGTAAGCACAATGCTTCTCTGCAACTAAAATTTTGTTGACGGGACCTCACACCTTTATCGCAATATCATTTAGCCAAACCAAAAACCTTGCGGCCTTCAGTTCAAACTAAACGCGATAAAAGCGTCAGTTCCTAAACTTTTCAATTGTCCAGGTTCTGGCTTTGCGTCCCCTTTCAGAGACGTGCGGCCTGCGGTCTCGCGACCGCTTGTGAAACTTACAACATCGTGGGATCGCTCCCTCAATCTCGTAAGCACCCGCTGAACACTTCAAGCTTTCGCTCTTCGCATCCCTCGGCTGCGCTTCGGAGCAAACTCCCCCGCGCAGTCCAAAACCATAACCCAACACTTACCCATTCCGCAAGGCTGCCTGAGAAATACGCATCTCCAGACTTGCTTCCACTGGCCAGAGGAAGGTCCATCACTAAGTTTTGAGCAATGGTCGCAACAGCACCATGGCCGAACGCTTCAGCCAACAGAACCAGCGGGTCCGTCCCAGCTCCAAGGAAGATCAGGTTGTTCAAAAGGCCAAAGAGCATTTCGAACGCACGCTGATTCCCATTGCTGGGAGCCTTGCGGGCAGTGTTGCTGCTCTCCAGCACCCTCGTGACGACGAGGCCCTCAACTACGGCGAGATCTTCCTGCGCGACAACGTGCCAGTGATGGTCTACCTGTTGACACAAAAAAGGTTCAAGGTCGTCAAGCAGTTCCTCCAGATCTGCCTCGACCTCCAGAGCACCACCTATCAGACCCGTGGGGTGTTCCCAACCAGCTTTGTGGAGGAGAGCGGCGAACTCATTGCTGATTACGGCCAACGTTCGATCGGAAGAATCACCTCCGTCGACGCCAGTCTCTGGTGGCCCGTCCTCTGCTGGATGTACGTCAAAGCCAGTGGGGACGAACAATTTGGAGCAACGCCAGGGGTCCAACGGGGGGTCCAGCTGCTCTTAGACCTCGTGCTTCACCCCACGTTTGAGGGCACACCGGTGTTGTTCGTGCCGGATTGTGCCTTCATGATCGATCGTCCCATGGATGTATGGGGTGCCCCCTTAGAGGTGGAGGTGCTCCTGTATGCCTCCCTTCGTTGTTGCTCCAAGCTCATGGAGCTAGGGCGGCGGAATCAAAACAGCCGCCTGCTCGACCAGCGTTTGGTGCTCACACGCCAGTGGATTCATGACCTGCGCAAGTTTTTGCTGAAGCACTACTGGGTGACCAGCAAGACGATGCAAGTTTTGAGGCGAAGGCCTACGGAGCAATACGGCGACAACCAACATCAAAACGAATTCAATGTGCAGCCCCAGGTGATCCCTGATTGGCTCCAGGACTGGCTCGAGAACCGCGGTGGCTATTTGATCGGCAACATCCGTACAGGTCGACCTGATTTCCGTTTTTACAGTCTTGGAAATTCCCTGGGCTGCCTCTTCGGACTTCTCACCGCACCGCAACAGCGCGCTCTATTTCGCCTCACGCTTCACAACCGCAATCATCTGATGGCTCAGATGCCGATGCGGATTTGTCATCCACCCATGGAAACGTTGGAGTGGCAAAACAAGACGGGATCCGACCCTAAGAACTGGCCATGGAGTTACCACAATGGCGGGCATTGGCCGAGCCTTCTTTGGTATTTCGGAGCGTCGATCCTCCTCCATGAGCGCCGTCACCCCGATGCGGACATCCTGCTGATGGGGCAGATGAAAGCGATGCTGGAAGACTGCTACTGGAGCCAGCTCAACCAACTGCCAAGACAACAGTGGGCTGAATATTTCGATGGCCCCACAGGCACTTGGATGGGCCAGCAGTCACGCACCTACCAGACCTGGACCATCGTTGGGTTTCTCCTCCTCCATCACTTCCTTCGGGTGAACCCAAACGATGTCGAGATGCTCGACCTGGACGATCCTCTACCAGGCTCATAAAACAACAGCTCCCAACCATTCCAGACAACAAAAAACCCCCCAGCGATGAGCTGGAGGGTTTCTCAAATCATTGGGTTCAGAACAAACCAAGGGTGAGGGACTTGTCGATGGGCATCGCAGCACCAATTCCCAAATAAATGGTGGTCGCTGTACCGAACAAGAACACGGCCATCGCAATAGGACGGCGGAATGGATTCTGGAACTTGTTGAAGCTTTCAATAAAGGGAATCAACATCAGACCAAGGGGAACCAAGGTTTGAAGTGCAATGCCCAGAAGCTTGTTAGGAACAACCCTAAGGATCTGAAACACCGGATACAGATACCACTCAGGAAGGATCTCAAGCGGCGTTGCAAACGGATCGGCCTTATCACCCAACATGGCTGGATCCAAGACAGAGAGCCCAACGATGCAGGCAATGGTTCCAAGGATCACTACAGGGAAGATGTAGAGGAGATCATTGGGCCATGCAGGCTCACCGTAATAGTTGTGACCCATGCCTTTGGCGAGCTTGGCCCGCAGCTTGGGATCGGTGAGATCAGGCTTCTTGAGAATATGCATGGTGCGAAGCGGTAGTGAACGAACGGTAAGTGGAGAAGTTCGAAACTTGAATCAGTGCGTAAAGCAACTGAAATGGATCACAAAGGACCGGAAATGCCTTGCTTACGGATCATCAAGAAGTGCATGAGCATGAAGACAGCCAGCAGCCAGGGCATCACAAACGTGTGAAGGCTGTAGAAGCGAGTGAGTGTGGATTGACCAACGCTCTCTCCACCACGCAACAGCTCAACCATGAAGTCACCAACCACTGGAATGGCAGCGGGCACTCCAGAAACGATCTTGACGGCCCAATAACCGACTTGATCCCAAGGAAGTGAGTAACCGGTTACACCGAAAGAAACAGTGATCACGGCCATGGTCACGCCCGTTACCCAGGTGAGCTCACGGGGACGCTTAAAGCCACCTGTGAGGTACACGCGGAAGACGTGAAGAATGAGCATGAGCACCATCATTGAGGCGCTCCATCTGTGAACTGAGCGAATGAGCCACCCGAAGCTCACATCTGTCATCAGGTACTGAACTGAGCTGTAGGCCTCAGCAACAGTGGGCTTGTAATAGAAAGTCATCGCGAACCCGGTCGCGAACTGAATCAGGAAGCAAACAAGAGTGATGCCGCCCAGGCAATAGAAAATATTGACGTGGGGCGGAACGTACTTGGTGCTGAAATCATCAGCGATGTCCTGGATTTCAAGACGTTCCTGGAACCAGTCGTAGACAGGTGAGGAGTTCGCCATGCAAAGGTCGGTTTGGATTGCGAGAGTCTACCGATGACGCTCCAGCCGACGCGACAGAATGAAGCTGATGTTGCCGATTGTTAATTACATGAGAAAAGGCCTGCGGCAGCTGGCCTCCGGCTTTGCCTCCCTTTTGCTTTGCAGCCTCTTAATTCCAGCACCTGCTCTGGCGCTCAACGATGCCCAGCAGCTGGTGGTTGAAACCTGGCGCCTTGTGAATCAGAGCTATGTCGACCCCTCGAGTTTCGATCGAATTCATTGGAAGCGCTTACGCCAGAAAGCTCTTGAGCAGACGATCGAAACCAGCGAGCAGGCCTACAGCGCCATCGAAACGATGCTTGAACCCCTCGATGATCCCTACACAAGGCTGTTGAGACCTGACGATTACTCCGTCATGAAGTCCAGCAACTCCGGCAGCCTGAGTGGCGTAGGGCTTCAGCTGGGCCATCACAACGATGAAGATTCAGTGGTTGTGATCGCGGCACTCGAGGGATCACCCGCCGCTGACGCGGGCGTGGTCAGCGGCGCAGCACTTCTGGCTGTGAACGGAGAATCCACTGCTCTGCTGGGACTCGAAACCACAGCAGCACGCTTGCGAGGGGATGTGGGAACGCAGGTTTTGATCACCGTCCAACCCCCGAATGGAGAGGCTGAAGAGCTCAGCTTGGAACGACGCAATGTCGATCTACGCCCCGTTCGCACGCGGCGTCTGCGTAGTGACACCCACACGCTGGGCCATCTCCGCATCACGCAGTTCAGCGAAGGTGTGCCGAAGCAAGTACAAGAAGCCCTGCAAGAACTCACCGATAAGGGAGTGGAAGGGGTGGTGCTTGATCTTCGCAACAACTCTGGGGGTCTCGTCAGCGGAGGACTTGCCGTTGCTGATGCCTTCTTGGACCAAGAGCCGATCGTGGAAACACGCAATCGAGACGGGATTGCTGATCCCATCCAATCGAACCCAACCACGCTGTACGACGGTCCGATGGTGACCTTGGTCAACGCTGGCACCGCAAGTGCCAGCGAGATCCTCGCGGGGGCCCTGCAGGACAACGATCGTTCGCTGCTGCTGGGCAGTGAAACCTTCGGCAAAGGGCTCATCCAGACCCTCACCAACCTGAGTGATGGCAGCGGTTTGGCCGTCACTGTGGCCGGATATGTCACCCCCAGCGGACGGGACATACAAGGGCAAGGGATTACGCCAGATCGCTTGCTAGATCAGCCCGAACCCCTGAATCCCGGGGGCGAAGGAGACCGCTGGCTGACGGATGCAGCGCGGGTTCTGGAGGCCATCATTGATCGCCAAACCAGCGAATCACCCGCAACAGCCGATGCCATCAATGCAGAGGAGATGGCAGAAAGTGCATGAGTAGCCGCACTTATCACGACCCTTTGCATGGGGGCATCGCACTCAATACAGACGACCCGGCTGAAGCGCTGGTGCTCGAGCTCGTTGACGCAGCCCCCTTTCAAAGGCTTCGGCGGATTCGCCAGCTCGGGCCAGCCTTTCTGACCTTCCACGGCGCCGAATCCAGCCGGTTTACCCACTCTCTTGGCGTTTTCCACATCGCGCGACAGGCCTTTCGGCGCCTGTTGGCAATGGATCCATCGCTGGAACGTCATCGGGGGGTGCTCTACGCGGCAGCCCTGCTCCATGACTTGGGTCATGCGCCCCTGAGCCACACCGGCGAGGAAATGTTTGGCACCCACCATGAGCGGTGGTCCGCACGCATCGTTCGAGAGCACTCCGCGATTTACGAGCCACTCGAACGATTCCAACCAGGAAGCTCAGAAGCCGTGGCCGCTCTGCTGGAGCACGGCACCACACAGCGGAGAGTGATTAAAGACCTCGTGAGCAGCCAACTCGACTGCGACAGGCTCGATTACTTGTTGCGAGATAGCTACAGCACAGGGACGAGCTACGGCCAGCTGGATTTAGAGAGAATCCTGGCCGCACTAACCCTGGCGCCAGATGGGGAACTCGCCATCCACCCCAAGGGCCTCATGGCCGTTGAGCATTACCTCGTGGTGCGAAACCTGATGTACCGGAGTGTCTACAACCACCGCCTCAATGTGGTCTGCAATTGGCTGCTGGAACAAATGATTCGCCTGGCCCGTGAGCTAGGCCCCGATCGTGTTTGGGCAGATTCAACGATGCGCTGCTGGCTTTGGTCCTCCCATGAGCTCGACCTGACGTCCTATTTGGCCAACGATGACCTGCGAACTGGCTATCACTTGCTGCGCTGGCAAGAGGAAGCCCCTCGCCCACTGGCCGATCTCTGCGATCGGTTCCTCAACCGACGACTCCTCAAAGCACTGGATGTGGACAATCTCTCGAAGGAAACGCAACTCGAATGCTTGGCCCAAGCCAGGGGGTTGGCAGAAGCGAAGGGATTGGATCCGAGTTTGTGCTGCGGACTACGTCATCAACAACTGCATGGTTATCACCCCTATCGCGGGGGGCTGAGGCTCTGGAATGGTCAACAACTTCAAGCACTCGAGCAAAGCTCGGCACTCGTCAAAAGTCTGAGCAAACCGGCCAGCACCAGCTGGCTGATCTATCCAAAGCAAATCGGTCAGGAGCTGAAACGAATCGTGGGTCAATGCGAGGCGGACATCTAACGTCGGCCTCCACTCTTTCTTGATCGCGACGGTGGCTTTGACCCAAGAGACCCTTCAAGCTGGATGCCATCGCCTGGTTTTGCCCAACAATCGGCACATCCCTTGGCAAGACACCCTCGCTGACCAACTCAGTGGCCTGGAGGGCAAGGATCTCGAATTGGATAGCGGGGAGTGGTTGTTGAATTGCCGGGTGCTCTCTGCCTTGCAAGCGCAACTTGAGGAGCGCAGCTGCCGATTGCTGTCCATCAAAAGCTGCCATCCACTCACCGTGGTCAGCGCCAACGCCCTTGGCATTCCAGCTCAACTCACCACACCACAGCGTGTCGATCCGCTTCCTGAAGGTGCTGAGGACAAGCAGGCCCCAGCACTGCTGATCCATCGAGCCACCCTGCGATCGGGAGACCATCTCAAAGCACGCCACCACGTTTTGCTCATTGGCGATGTCAATCCAGGTGCGCAAATCAGTGCCGGGGGGAACGTCCTGATCTGGGGACGCCTCCGTGGTTCTGCTCATGCAGGGGTTCAAGGCGATCTGAATGCCCGGATCACGGCCTTACAGCTCCGTCCTCTTCAGCTACGAATCGCGGATCTTGTTGCCAGGGGCCCAGAGGAGAAACCCCAACCTGGTCTTGCGGAGGAAGCCCGCATTGTGGATGGGGTGATTTCGATCGAGCCTGCTGATCCCCGCACTGACTTGTCAGTGCAAGAGCTTTCGGCCGATTTAAACAATTAAGAGCACTTGCCCCTAACCTGACCAAATCAACCGCGACAACGTGACGTCAAATTCGCGAACGATCTTGATCTGCTCCGGCAAGGGGGGCGTCGGTAAGACCACCCTTACGGCCAACTTGGGCATAGCCCTTGCCCAGCGTGGTTCCAGCACTGTTGTCCTGGACGCCGACTTCGGTTTGCGCAACCTGGATCTGTTGCTTGGACTCGAAAACCGAATTGTTTATACAGCTCAAGAGGTTTTGGCCGAGACCTGCCGCTTGGACCAGGCCCTGGTGAAGCACAAACAGGTCCCGAATCTGGCCTTGCTGCCTGCTGGCAATCCGCGGATGCTCGAGTGGCTCAAACCAGAAGACATGCAGGCCATTGTCTCCATGCTTGAGAAACGATTCGATTACGTGTTAATCGACTGCCCCGCAGGCATTGAAGACGGCTTTAAGAACGCCGTTGCCGCAGCGCGGGAAGCCATTGTGATCACCACTCCTGAAGTTTCAGCTGTGCGAGATGCGGATCGAGTGATCGGATTGCTCAACACCCACGGGGTGACCCCAGTCCAACTCGTTCTCAATCGAGTTAGGCCCAAAATGATGGCCAATCAAGAAATGTTGGCGGTGGATGACGTCACCGACATCCTGGCTCTCCCCTTGCTGGGATTAGTGCTGGAAGATGAGCAGGTGATCGTTAGCACCAACCGGGGCGAACCCCTCACCCTGAATGGGACCAAATCACCAGCAGCAAAGGCCTACGGCAATATTGCCGGCCGCCTTCAAGGCGAAGACATTTCATTGCTGGACCCCTCTAAGGAGCGTTCGGGCCTACGGGCCACCGTGCGCCGCTTGATGCAAACGAAGATCTTCTGAGCTGATGACTCTCCGTGACCTCGTCGACAAATTGCTTGGGCGTCAACCAGCAAGCGCCAGCACTGCCAGAGACAGGCTTCAGCTCGTTCTGGCGCATGACCGCAGTGACCTAAGCCCTGAACTTCTCGACCAAATGCGTCGTGAAATTTTTGAAGTGGTGGCCAAATACGTTGATATCGACCTAGAGGAAGGCGATGTGAGCTTGGAAACCGAGGATCGCGTCACGGCCCTGGTTGCCAACTTGCCGTTTCGGCGACCAATCGCATCAACGACTCCCAAATCGGACTAGCGGGGAATGGTTCTGGAAGCATCTCCAGACGTCATGGCTGAGCAAGTCTTCACCCCCGCAGAAACCACCGTGATCCAACTCCTTCTGGAAGGGCTTAGCAATCGGGCGATCGCGTCCCGACTTGTGGTGAGCATCCGCACTGTGGAAAGTCACATCAGCAACGCCCTCGAGAAAAGTGGTTGCCGCTCGAGGCTTGAACTTTCGATGTGGTGGCTCAACACCCATTCAGAAGCGACGAGAACGTGCAGCGGTAAACTCCCATCAATGCCGGCTTAGCTCAGTGGTAGAGCAGCGCTTTTGTAAAGCGAAGGTCATCGGTTCAAATCCGTTAGCCGGCTTCAGACAAGATCCTTAAGACCACGGTCAGCGCTCCAGATCGATGCTGGGATTAGCGGGTCGAGCGACCTGTAAACAGCCAGATCCCAACGATGGCAAGAATCCATGGGAGCACATCCAATTCAAACCACGGCCTGAGCAGTTGGACCACCGGTGCAAACAGCCAATGAATGGCGGTTTGAAGCAAAAATAACGAAGCAATTAACCAGAGCATTCGGGAAGGCTCACCACACCTGCTGGCATCACAGCGCCTCTGCGCAGCCAATGCCAACGTTGCGATCCTCGCCAAGCAATCACCGAGCTCGCTTGACAGGACGGACTAGGCCAAGGGATCGGCGCAAGCAATGGCAAGTCTGGGAACGCAACCGCCGCCTCCCTCTCGGTTCGGCTGGCAGGTTCACCAGACACATTGGCACTGGTCGTGGCAAGCGGACCGCTGCAACGCAGAAGATCCAACATCGGCTCGCAAGCTGGAATACGCAAACCCAGCGTTGCCACTCCAGGGTTGAGGGCTTCTGCGCAGGGCCCAAAGGCGGGCAACACCAGAGTGAGGGCCCCTGGCCAGTGCCGTTGCGCAAGGGCACTGGCATCGGCTCGAGCTTCGGGGCAGATATGGCATAACAGCGCATCAACGTCAGCACCCATCAGGATCAAGGGCTTGTCCTGTGGACGTTTTTTCAAGCGCCAAATTTGAGCCGCCTGCTCTGGCAGCGCAGCCAATGCCGGAAGGGTGTCTGTAGGGAGCAAGGCAGCACCCCCGGCACGCAAATGCGCGTCGAGGCCATCGCGATCCAACAACTTGAGGGGATTGATCGTCATCGTTGATCTATGAACTGGCCAGAGGCAATGGATGGCAGGGTCGCTGAGCAAGTGCAAAGCGGGGGATGCCCTGAAGATCAGAGCGGGCTTCTGGCCACTCGAAACCTGCCTCACTGAGTAACTTCAGCACCATTGCACTCTGGTCATGGTGGTGCTCCAAGAGGATCCAGCCTCCTGGAGCTAAGGCTCTGCTGGCATCTCGAATGATCTGCCGGCAACAGTCGAGTCCATCCTCACCACCACAGAGCGCTAGATGAGGTTCATGGTCTTTAACGACGGGCGCTAGGTCATCGATGACAGCGGTGGGGATGTAAGGCGGATTACTCAACACAAGACCAAACTGCCCCCACCATGGTTTGAGCGGTTCCCACCAGTTGCCGAGATGGAGTTGCCAACGACTTTCGCCAGCGAGGGCCCTCAGGTTGCGTTCCGCCAGAGCAAGCGCCTGGCTGCTGGAGTCAACGCCATGCCCCTGCCAGTGAGGGAGAGCACGGGCAAGCGCCACGGCCAAAGCTCCTGAGCCTGTTCCCAAGTCAGCCCAGACCCCTTCCTTATCCAGGGCATCTTCTGGCGAACACTGCAACGCCAAATCGATGAGCAGCTCGGTTTCTTGACGCGGAATCAAGGCATCGGCTGACACCTCCAGCTCAAAATCGCGCCATGGACAGAGGCCAACCAAGTGCTGAAGCGGAATGTGCTGATCGCGATGCTGGATCCAAAGATCTGTGAGCTGGCTCAACGAAGAACTCAGCTCGATCTCAACGTCTGGGCAAATGCGCAGTTTTTGAAGATCACCCCAGGAGCAATCTGCCGCCATCGAAAGCAGCCAATCCAAGTCCACAGCACGCCCACCCTGACGGATCAGCTCCCGCCTCCACACCAGTAGATCTGTTCCCTTGCAGCGAATCACGCCCATGGGCTCAGGTTAGACGGACCGCCAACGCAGACCAGGCTTGGGCTCGATGACACCTTCGAGCTCGAGTTGCAACAACTCATGCGCCAACTGATTTGGACTGCAGCTGAGTTCTGCAGATAACTGCTCAAGGGTGAAACCTTCATCCACCCATCGCAAAAGCGAGGGATGCCGCTCGACGGAAGGCCGGGATCGATCCGATCGCTTCGACGCCATGCTCGCTGGCGCAAGCGGTCCTGGTCCCAGGGCGGCAATCAACGATTCCGGAGATAGCAACGGTGTTGCCCCCTCCTGCAACAAACGATTGCTGCCTTGACAAGACCAGCGCAGCGCATCCCCTGGGACCACCCACACAGGACAATCCTGAGTTTGAGCGATCTGAGCTGACAACAGTGAGCCGCTTGTTTCAGGGCACTCAACCACCACCAGGGCACAAGACACACTCACCAGAAGGCGATTCCGCAACGCAAAGTTGGATCGCTGCACCCGCGCACCACAGGGCCATTCGCTGAACAACAAGCCAGCAGACTCAACTTCGGCCTGCAGGGCCTCATGCTCAGACGGATACACACGATCCAAAGGCGTACCCAACACACCAATCGGACGTCCACCCGCTGCAAGACAACCATGGTGAGAGGCGGCATCAATGCCTTCCGCAAGACCACTCACCACGGGCCAACCAGCACGGGCAAGGCCCTGACCAAGCGCATGGGCCATCCGCCGGCCATGATCCGACGGCCGGCGCGTTCCGACAACCGCGACAGCCTTCTGAGCGGATAACAACGGCCAGCACGGCTTCCGCCCCGACCAGTGCACCGCGAGCGGAGGACGCTTCAAGCCTTCAAATGCAGTCGGCCAGTCTTGATCCAGGGGCAGCAAAGCATTATCCGGAACCCCAACGCTGGGGGACGTCCCTTTGCTCAGCCGATACGACTCGACGCGCTTCATCAAGGCGTCGGGCCACCTCAGCTCTCTTTGCAAACGCCAGAGAGGCCATGACCACAGATCAGCCAAGGGCAGCTGATGCGCTTGAGCAACAGCCCTGAGGGCCCGCATCCTGGCAACACCCAATCCGGGGCATGAGATCCACAGCCACCACCAGCCACGCTCACCCAATCATTCAGCGCAAGTACATCTGTACTAGCACGTTATTGGGTTGGGCCCTGGGTCAGCAGCTGAAGCGCTGATGACACGGACGGTGGTGGGCGACGCAAAACCTGGCGCCTATCACCGTCGAGACGGACCAACACCAACTCCACATGGGCCTCGAAGGCGCAATCACCATCTGGCCTTAACAAGCGCGTCTGCCATCGCCAGCGGGGACCCTCAGGGGGAAGCGCATGGCTTAGAAGCACAACCTGGTCGCCATGCAAAAGGGCTCGCTTGTAGGACATGTCCAAGCGCACCACTGGCATTTCCAACCCTTCAAGCGCCATCAGCCGGTAGGGAAGCCCCACCGCAGCGAGGGCTTCCACGCGAGCCTCTTCCAACCACCCGACATAGGCGCCGTGCCACATCACACCGCCGTGATCGGTGTGTTGTGGCAGCACACGCTTGTGCAATCGCCAAGGAGGTCTCGTAACGCTCTCAATCACCATCAGCACGGTCTGGTGAGTCAGCCATAGGCTGATGCAGACCTAACTCTTCATCGTGTTCAAGAATCTTCTGATTGCTGATTCCGGCAAAGGTCATGTCGAAGAAATGGTGCGGATGCTGCGGGACCTTCCAGCATTCAGGGCTGCACGCATCAACCTGCTTCATGTGGTGTCCGAGCAAGGCAAGGTCAACGCAGAAGACCATTGGACAAACGCAGGGAGCTTGCTCGCCAAGGCGGTAAGCCAATTGGGCCTTAACCCGAGTGACGTGAATTCGATCATCCGCCAAGGGGATGCCAAGCAGACCGTTCTGAAGGTGGCTGAAGAGATCAATGCCGACTTGATCGTGATGGGATCCAGAGGCCTGGGTCGCCTGCAATCGATCCTGTCCAACAGCACCAGCCAATACGTCTTTCAGCTATCAACACGTCCCATGCTGCTGGTGCGTGATGACCTTTACGTCCGCCATGTGAATCGCCTCATGGTGACTGTTGACGGAACAGGTGTTGGCGATGATGCGCTTCGAATTGCCTGCGAAATGGTTCGAGAGATCCCAGGCGGACAGCTGACTGGCGTCCACATTGCCAGGCAAGACCTCTCGGCCTCCCGCGGTGGCGACAGCAAAGCCGACGGCTTGCTGACGGCCGCAGTCCAACGGGCTCGCAGCATGGGCGTTGACCTCAAGCCGATGCACGTGGCGAACCCGGACATCGGCCGAGGGGTTTGCCAAGCAGCCGAAGAAATCAATGCCGACCTTGTGGTGATCGCATCACAGGACAGGCGCCCTCTTGTCGCTAGAGGCCTGGTGGATTTGGACAAGCTCCTTGGCGGCTCGATCAGCGATTACATCCGAGTCCATGCGCCTGCGCCGGTTCTTCTGGTCCGCGAACCCGAGCAGAGCTGAAGCGGACCAGTCCTGAACCAACAGTCGATCAGGAGGAACCTTCTCGGCTGTTGGTCTGGATGAACAAGACGATCAGAAACACCGTCGGAACCAGGACGAACATGAGGCTGGCAACGAAGCCGAGATCGTTGGTTTCCATGGGCGATTATTGACGCAAGGCCGAACGTATCATCGTTCGGGAGCAACGATGAGCTTCAGCTCACCCCTCGTCACTGGGCGTAGCAGGAGCATCATCCGCAGTCTCCTGTTCCGATCCTTCTTCGGCCTCATCTTCGCTCTCGGTCACGGGCCAGGCCGTAGGCCCGACTGGCAGGGTTGCCGTGCGCGCAGCAACCTTTTTCTTATCGAGGTCAGCCAAGCGAACTTGCGGGCGGGTCAGCACGATCACGGATTGCTCCACCAGCGCCTGGCAAGCCAATCGCCATGACTCAGGACGACGCCTGAGCTTGCTGTCCTCAACAGCGGTTCGAGCCGTCAAAGGCGCGTCGGCATCGGATCCCACAACGTCAACAAAACAGGTGATGCACTGACCGCAGCCACCGCAATTCCCGAGCTGTCCCTTCAAGCCATAAAGCTCGATGTTTTCGCGCAGAGCAACATCGCGCAGATTTTCACCGGGATAGCACTCCACATCACGTCCCTCACGCAAAAAACGAATGACTGGCATGGAGTGCTCCAGCGATAAACGCCCACTTTGCGCCCAAAGGTTGCGTTTTGTAACCCCCTCGGCCAGACCTGAATGCGGCAGCCAATGGACGGAAGCGCTGACAGGACAGCGGGGAAAACAAATCGAGGCGGCTCAACACAAGACATTGCAGCTCGCGACAACACACCCCACTCAATTGAGCGAACCCCCTACGATCGCTTGGTCTGTCTGCATCAGCAGCTCCGTTCCACCTGAACCTGACCCATGGGATTGCCCTGGTATCGGGTGCACACCGTCGTCATTAACGACCCCGGCCGACTCTTGGCCGTGCACCTCATGCACACTGCCCTCGTTGCCGGCTGGGCCGGCTCGATGGCCCTCTACGAACTCGCAATTTTTGATCCATCGGATCCAGTCCTGAACCCCATGTGGCGTCAGGGCATGTTTGTCATGCCCTTCATGTCTCGACTTGGCGTCACCGGAAGCTGGGGAGGCTGGAGTATTACCGGAGAAACGGGAGTCGATCCTGGCTTCTGGAGCTTCGAAGGCGTCGCAGCCGCTCATATCGTCTTCAGTGGCCTTTTGATGCTCGCTGCCATTTGGCACTGGACGTACTGGGATCTTGAAATTTGGCAAGACCCCCGTACGGGCGAACCAGCCCTTGACCTTCCGAAAATTTTCGGCATCCACCTTCTCCTTGCAGGATTGGGTTGTTTCGGTTTTGGTGCCTTTCACCTCACAGGTGTCTTTGGGCCTGGCATGTGGATCTCTGACCCCTATGCCCTCACAGGCCACTTAGAAGCGGTTCAACCCTCGTGGGGACCGGAAGGCTTCAACCCGTTCAATCCAGGAGGGATTGTTGCCCACCACATTGCCGCAGGCATCGTGGGCATCATTGCCGGCATCTTCCACATCACAACCCGACCGCCGGAGCGCCTCTACAAGGCTTTGCGGATGGGAAACATCGAAACTGTTTTGGCTAGTGCCATTGCAGCTGTGTTTTTCGCCGCCTTCATTGTGGCCGGAACCATGTGGTACGGCGCCGCAGCAACCCCTGTTGAGTTGTTTGGCCCCACTCGTTATCAGTGGGATCAGAGCTACTTCAAGACAGAAATCAATCGCCGCGTTCAGACGGCTCTTGATGAAGGTGCCACGATTGACGAGGCCTACGCTGCCATCCCTGAAAAACTCGCTTTCTACGACTACGTCGGTAATAGTCCTGCCAAAGGCGGCCTGTTCCGTGTAGGTCCGATGGTGAATGGCGATGGACTGGCAACTGGATGGATTGGCCATCCTGTCTTCACCGACAAGGAAGGACGTGAGCTTCAAGTTCGTCGTCTCCCCAACTTCTTTGAGAACTTCCCTGTTGTTCTTGAAGACAATGACGGCATCGTTCGTGCCGACATTCCATTCCGTCGTGCTGAAGCGAAGTACTCCTTCGAACAAAGAGGCGTTACGGCAACCGTTTATGGCGGTTCTCTCGACGGCAAGGTCTTCACTGATCCAGCCGACGTGAAGCGCCTAGCCCGTAAGGCTCAACTCGGAGAAGGTTTCGACTTCGATCGCGAAACCTATAACTCGGACGGAACATTCCGCAGTTCACCTCGTGGTTGGTTCACCTTCGGCCACGCAACCTTCGCCCTGCTCTTCTTCTTCGGCCACATCTGGCACGGTGCTCGCACCCTCTACCGGGACGTGTTCGCAGGAATCGACCCTGATCTTGGCGAACAGGTTGAGTTCGGTCTCTTCCAAAAACTCGGCGACAAATCCACCCGTCGCCTACCCGAGGGATACGTTCCTCCCACGGGTTCCACCCCCCTCAGCTGATCGCTCTCTAGGAGATTCTCGATGGAAAGCTTCGCTTACATCCTCATTCTCGGCCTGGCGATTGCCACCTTGTTCTTCGCAATCGCATTCCGCGATCCACCGAAGATCGGTAAGTAGTCCATCCAGCAGATCTAACCCCGCCAAAAGCGGGGTTTTTTTATTGCTCAAATCGGATTCTTAGGTCACAAACACTTTTCAAGGCTCCACATGTTCTATACAATAAAAAGTATTCAAATTGGATCGATTAGGGCGTGCAGTGCCCCTCCTGCCAAAACACGGATAGCCGGGTTCTCGAATCGAGAGCAGCCGAGGGCGGTAGGAGTGTGCGCCGGCGTCGTGAATGCCTGAATTGTGAATTTCGATTCACGACGTACGAGCGGGTTGAGATGGTTCCCATCACCGTGCTCAAACGCAATGGGCATCGTGAAATTTTTAATCGCAGCAAACTTCTGCACGGCCTGAGCCGAGCCTGCGAAAAAACTGAGCTCACTCCCAGCAAACTCGAAGCCATTGTTGACGAGTTGGAACTCAGCCTTCAGCAAAGCAATAGCCGTGAGATCGCCAGCTCAGAGATTGGTGAGCTGGTGCTGGGACATCTCAAAGGGCTCAGCGAAGTGGCTTATGTGCGTTTTGCCTCGGTGTATCGACACTTTCGAAGCGTCAGCGATTTCGTCTCAACCCTTGAAGGGATGAACGTAGACAAAGCTGAGCTCGCAGCCCTCGTCTAAAAAGCAAGGCTGTTCTGTAAAATTAAAAAATACTGATCCTTTGTCGGCGGGCACTGGATCAATTTTTATCGCACTGTCCTCGGGCAGACCGCCAACCATCCATGACTGTTACCCCAACCGATCCGGCTCAGGATCTTGCTGTGGACACCACCACTGCCATCGACGAGAGCACAGCCGTCGAAGCCACAGCGGACCAAGCCGATTTTGGAACGGACGAAGATCTCAGTATTCCGGAAGATATTCCGACCGCAGATGATCCAAGCAGTCGCGCCAACCCCAAGGATTTGGATGGGGCCGGCTTCACGATTGATGATTTCGCCTCACTACTTAGCAAGTACGACTACAACTTCAAGCCAGGCGACATCGTCAACGGCACCGTGTTCGCGCTGGAAACGAAGGGGGCGATGATCGATATCGGCGCCAAGACCGCCGCATTTATGCCACTCCAAGAGGTCTCCATCAACAGGGTGGAAGGTCTCAGTGACGTGTTGCAACCCGGTGAAATTCGGGAATTCTTCATCATGAGTGAAGAAAACGAAGACGGACAACTGTCTCTCTCCGTTCGCCGTATTGAGTACCAGCGTGCCTGGGAGCGGGTGCGGCAGCTGCAAAAAGAAGACGCCACCATCTATTCAGAAGTCTTCGCCACGAACCGTGGTGGTGCTCTCGTTCGCGTGGAAGGTCTTCGCGGCTTCATCCCTGGATCCCACATCAGCACGCGCAAGCCGAAAGAAGAGCTGGTTGCAGACTTCTTGCCCCTGAAATTCCTTGAAGTCGACGAAGAGCGCAATCGTCTGGTTCTCAGTCATCGTCGCGCCCTCGTAGAGCGCAAGATGAATCGCCTCGAGGTCGGCGAAGTGGTGATCGGCACCGTTCGTGGCATCAAGCCCTACGGCGCCTTCATCGACATCGGCGGTGTCAGCGGTTTGCTCCACATTTCCGAAATCAGTCACGAGCACATCGAAACACCCCATTCCGTGCTGAATGTGAATGATCAAATGAAGGTGATGATCATCGACCTCGACGCCGAACGTGGTCGGATCTCACTGTCTACCAAGGCTCTGGAGCCAGAACCCGGTGACATGCTCACCGATCCTCAAAAAGTCTTTGACAAGGCTGAGGAAATGGCTGCTCGCTACAAGCAAATGCTTCTTGAGCAAGCAGAAGAGGGAGAAGAGCCCTTGAGCTCGATGATGGTCTGAGCTGCATGAGCCCATGGCTCATTTATCCCTCAGAGGCCATTCGCTTGGCTTGATCCACGGGGTGCTGTTCGACAAGGACGGCACCCTTTCCCATAGCGAACCGCATCTCATTGAATTGGCAGACGCCAGGATTGATGAAATCCTTCGTGTCTTTGCCTCCCGTGGCGCATCGTCAGAGACACAAGTTCAACTCCAGGGGTTGCTCAAGCGCGCGATGGGCCGATGCGACTCCGGCTTGATTCCCGATGGAACGTTGGCCGTCGCTTCGCGTCAACACAATCTGTTGAGCACTGCAACGATCTTCTGTCTGTTTGATCTCAGCTGGCCTCAAGCACTCGTGCTCGCTGAAGAGATCTTTGACAGCGTGGACCATCTCCACAAGCAAACCGCAACGGAAGCACCCCTCAGCGCCAGAACCCCTCTGCCCCATTCAAAAGAGTTGCTTAACGAGCTGCACAACGCTGGTGTGATCTGTGCCGTGATCAGCAATGACACCCGCCACGGCATCAAACAGTTTCTTCAAGACCATGGCTTAAGCGACTTCATCACAGGAATCTGGAGCGCTGATGACACCCCTTGCAAGCCAGATCCAGGCGCCGTGCATGGTCTGTGCAAGAAGCTGCATTTGGATCCATCCCAATGCGCACTGGTCGGAGATGCCGACTCCGATCTCCTGATGGCACGCCGCGCAGGCATTGCTTATGCGCTTGGGTACGTGGCGGGATGGAATCGAACCCCCGACCTCACCTCCCATCAACATTTGATCCATCACTGGCAAGAGCTCAAGGTTGAACAAGCTCCGTAAGGGCAACCCGTAAAATCCCACCACGCCCGAAACCCTTATGAGTCGATACGTTTTCACTTCCGAATCCGTGACGGAAGGCCATCCCGACAAGATCTGCGATCAAGTCAGTGATGCCGTCCTGGATGCTCTCTTAGCCCAAGACAGCACGAGCCGGGTGGCCTGCGAAACGGTTGTGAATACCGGTCTTTGCATGATCACGGGCGAAGTCACCTCCAAAGCCCAGGTGGATTTCATCCATCTCGTACGCGATGTGATTCGGGATATCGGCTACAGCGGGGCGCGGGCCGGTGGCTTTGACGCCACGAGCTGTGCCGTCCTGGTCGCCCTTGATCAGCAATCCCCTGATATTGCCCAGGGCGTTGATGAAGCGGATGATCACGCAGGCGATCCCCTCGACAAGGTCGGCGCCGGCGATCAGGGAATCATGTTTGGCTACGCCTGCAATGAAACGCCAGAGCTGATGCCTTTGCCCATCAGCCTTGCCCACAGGCTTGCTAGGCGTCTGGCCGAAGTGCGCCACAACGGAACCCTCGATTACCTGCTGCCTGACGGCAAGACCCAGGTGAGCGTGGTCTACGAAAACGACAAACCCGTCGAGATCGACACCATTCTGATCTCAACCCAACACACCGCCGAGGTGACGGGCCTAACCGACGAGCAGGAGGTGCGCAATCGCATCAGTGAAGACCTCTGGACTCACGTGGTGCTGCCAGCGACAGCAGACCTCCCTCTGAAGCCCGATCGGGCCAATTGCCGCTATCTGGTCAACCCCACCGGCAAATTCGTGGTCGGCGGGCCTCAGGGTGATGCCGGTCTCACGGGACGGAAAATCATCGTCGACACCTACGGCGGCTACGCCCGTCACGGCGGTGGTGCCTTCTCCGGCAAAGATCCCACCAAGGTGGATCGCTCCGCTGCCTATGCCGCCCGCTATGTAGCCAAAGCACTGGTAGCCGCAGGTCTTGCGAATCGCGCAGAGGTTCAACTGAGCTACGCCATTGGCGTGGCCAAGCCGGTATCGATCCTTGTGGAATCTTTCGGCTCAGGCAAGGTGTCCAATGCGGAACTCACCGACCTCGTACAAGAGCACTTTGACCTGCGTCCTGGTGCCATCATCGAGCAGTTCAAGCTGCGGGAAATGCCTTCCCTCAACGGTGGTCGCTTTTACCGCGATACAGCTGCCTATGGACACTTTGGCCGCCCCGATCTGAACTTGCCCTGGGAAGACGTTGGTGCCAAGGCTTCAGCCCTAAAGCAAGCGGAAGCGAACCGCATCCAAGCCGGCAACAGTCTGTAGACGCAAGACCATGAGCCAAGATCCGCTGGTGCTCGGCATTGACCTAGGCACCAGCGGTGTCCGCATTGCTGTCATCGACAGCAGCTGTGCCCTGCTCCAGACCGAAAGTGCGCCATATCAAATCGGTCTGCATAACCCCTTTGATTGGCGAGACCGATGTGTTGCACTGATTGGGCGCCTTAAGCCCGACTACCGACATCGCCTCAAGGCCATCGCGGTGGACGGCACCTCAGGAACATTGCTGGCCTGTGATCAACAGGGCCTGCCCCTTGCTGAGGCCATGCCCTATTCGCTCGCATGCCCAAACGTCGTTGAGCAGCTCCGCGCCTTGATTCCACAGGGTGGACCAGCTTCCAGCGCCAGTGGAAGCCTCGCGCGAGCGCTGCACCTAGTCGAGCAACACCAAGCCCCTCTCCTGCTACGCCATCAAGCCGACTGGATCAGCGGATGGCTTCTTGACAATTGGAGCGATGGGGAGGAAGGCAACAACCTTCGACTGGGATGGGACCTCGGCCAAAATGCCTGGCCGGACACCTTCATCAGCCAACCCTGGCGGGATGCACTTCCAAACATTCGAACCAGTGGCTCCGTGCTTGGGCCCCTGGCGCCCCAACGCGCGAAAGATCTAGACCTGCCAGAGGATCTACTGATCGTTGCCGGAACAACCGATTCCAACGCGGCCGTTCTCACAGCTGATGCTGACGACGACGAAGGCATCACAGTGCTGGGAAGCACCTTGGTGCTCAAGCGGTTCACCAATCAGCCCATCGCTCCAGGTCCAGGAACCTCCACCCATCGCGTGGGGGGGCGTTGGTTATGCGGAGGAGCCTCCAATGCTGGTGCTGCCGTGCTGCAACAACTCTTTCCCGACATCGACCTCGCGGAACTGAGCCGTCAGATCGATCCTGATCAGAACAGCGGCTTAAAGCTGCGACCCCTTCCAAGATGCGGAGAGCGCTTCCCCGTTGATGACCCCCAGCTTGAACCCATCCTCACGCCCCGCCCAGTCAGCGATGCCCTCTATCTGCACGGCCTTTTAGAGGGGTTAACCCAAATCGAACAGGCGGGATGGCAACGCCTCACCAGCCTTGGAGCTGATCCTCCGAAGAAGATCGTGACCCTTGGCGGTGGAGCGCGCAATCCTCAATGGCGTCGCCTGCGCGAGCGCCAACTCGGTGTTCCGATCCGCAGTTGCAACACACCTCCAGCCGCCGGAGTTGCTCGTTTAGCTCTTCAGGCTGTACAAGCACCAGACAAGACGATCCATCTAGGGGAGAATTAAGGCAGCATCCCCGAACCCTTGCCCAACCGACTTCGTGACGGCCTTGCCATTGGCCTGTTCATCGTGCTTGCCGGATATGTGGGATTCAGCGGGTTTCGGCTCGCCCTTCTGCTCTGGCAACGCTTTAGCTGAGTCAATCCCCCGCCCTTAACCCTCTCTTCTTCAACCATGACCGCTGATCCGCTTACCCCCGCTGTTAGCGAACGCATCTGTCGTCACATGAACGATGACCATGGCGATGCAGTGCTTCAGTACGCCCTCCATTACGGAGGAGTGAGTGCTGCCAACATCGCCACCATGACGGCCGTTAGCGCTGATGCGATGAGCCTTGAAGTAGACGGAAAAACCGTCCGGATCCCGTTTGATCACACCCTCACTGACAGTGAGGACGCCCACCGCACCATGGTGGCCATGCTGAGAGCCATGCCGTCTGACGAGAGCAAAGGGGAATCCTGAAGGCAGTCGTTCTGACGCTTTGCTAGTCGCACTTCACGATTGCCTGAAAGACCTGTTCGTTGTGCCTTCTTGTCCGATTTGCAAGAAGGCCATCCAACCCCATCCACAAGCGGATCATCCCTGTAGTGAATGCACGCAAAAGCTCGGCCTTGTGGAATTTGGCCTGCGAGGCATCACTCCTGTTCGCTTCAACGCAGCGGGTTGGTATCGAGGAGAGCTTCGCCGACACATCCTGCGCCTGAGGCTCAATCAAGATTTATCAGTCCTGAAGGCCATCACCTTCGCTCTGCAGCCAACCCTTCCGGCCAAGGCTCTTTTGGTTCCGATCCCCAGTTGGAAAGCGGTAAAACGAGCCAATCCTCTACCGGCATTGATCTGCCAAAGCCTTGGACGCACCACGAAGGCACTGCTGAAACGTTGTCGGCCCACCGTGGGGCAACACCACCTCAGTCGTCGTCAGCGGCTGGTGAACATGAAATCTGCCTTCGCCATCGATCCAGACCAACGATCCAGGTGCGTGGCGGCAAGGCCCACCTGGATTGTCGATGACATCCTCACCAGTGGAGCCACGGCCCAAGAAGCATTGAAGACGTTGAAAAATGCTGGGTTTGAGGTCAGGGGATTGATCTGTCTGGGGCGCACCCCGTGATTTAAGATTCCGTTGTCGTGAAAACGACGTGCCGGGATAGCTCAGTTGGTAGAGCAGGCGACTGAAAATCGCCGTGTCCCCAGTTCAAATCTGGGTCCTGGCATTGACTGAATCTTGATCGACGCGATGGAGTCACCGCTCCATGGGCATTGGAAGCTGTAGGCGTGCTGCCAATCGCCACCCAGCCACCTGATTCGGAGTCGCTTGTACAACGGCAGAGCCGTAACAGCTAGTCGATTTCTGGACGACGGCGCCCTGCATGGATGGTGGCCACCTCTGTGATCTCCTCAATCACCAAATGCTTTCTCCAATCCTGTGAGCCGTTCAGCAACTCATCAAGCTCCTCAGACGTCATTTTCCTGTCAAGACCGCCAAGGACGCCCTTGATGGCGCACTTAATGATGACCTCTTGCTCGTATGTCATAAACCAAACGCTGTAGATCCCATCTTGCCGAAGCGGTCACACCAATGGATTCCGAAGTCGTCACGCCATGCCTTGCAGACAGGAACAACCCGAGAATTGGCTCGCCTTCTTTCATGACCGCAGCAATAGAGCGACGAAACGCCTGAACCCTTGAATGAAGGGGCAGGAGCCAGACCACTCACCCATAAGGAAATGACAAAAGCAACTGCGCTAAAGCTTGAGCGATTCCCACAAGCCAAATATCATCTTCAACCACCAATTTTCCAAGCAATGACAGTCTCCACAGTTGCGCATGAAAACAGTTGCGCATGAAAAACGACGCGCCTGCGTTGGCTCATGCACAATTGGACGAGAGCAGACTCAAGATCATCAGACACCCTCTCTTCGGCTCAGCCATGACCAATCCGCAGCAGAAGTACTTAGCCTCATGAGTGATGTCATCGACCATCGTGTTTGCTAGAGATCCATGAATAGCAAGCTAAATAAAGAACTTATTTCAAGGTCGCTCCAATTGGCAGCGCTAGCTGAGATGCAGCCAGACGACCGCATTGCGCGCATCACTTGGGACAGAATTCAAGATGATTTAGAACAAGCCGATAGCATGGTGTTTGGAATGCAATTTTGCATCGCCAACATCGCTGCATTTATCAAAACATACTTCAAAGAAACCGAGCACACCATTGCTGCTCTTAGCTCATGCCATCAACTCATTGCATTTCTTGGATGGAATCAAGAGCAGGTCTTAACAATGGAACAGTCAAGAAAGGTCTTTATTGATTACATCAAAGATGTTGTGTCCATGTACAACGATACAAAGCAGAATCACTGCGAGAATGCACAGTGCATCCTTGCCATGAACATGAATTCCATGCTCTTACAGGACCTCGACTATGTCATGAAGCAAAGCCCTCAACGAGAACGCAGCCTCTCTCCTGCGCTGGAAACAACCGCACAACTGAGGTCACAAATGGTTCAGGTTTTTGGCTGGAACAGCTCAGAAACCTGAAGAGAACGAGGCGGCACCCCCTCTCCTGCCAAGCAATCAAACAATCGATCCCACCTGCAGTGTTCCTGTTTCATCTAGATCCTGTGGCCGATCAAAGCCTGGGGTGAAGCCCGTCGCTCGACGAAGGATGGGCGGAATAAGATGGGCGGAACAACATCAATGGATGAGATCCCTAGAAGTCGCTTAAAACCAATAAAATCGAGCAGCCACAAGGTAAACTTGAAATATCAATTCAATCAGGGAAGCTTTAACCAAACCACATGGGTTTTCTTCTTTCGAGTCGATCTGGTCATCTTTGCATTGACGGGAAGAGGGTCTTAAAGCCCCATACAGATGGACTCTTTCCATCAGATCAATTTTGCAGCGGTGATCTCTCCATCCCTTCCACAGATCGAAACATCCTCACGATCTCTCAGTGCTTCCTCGACCTCTATATCAATCCAATGGGATTGCTTCAAGAAAAGAGAGCTAAAGGGAAAAAATGGTTGCACTCCACTCTTGAGATCGAAAGAGAGTTTGGCGAATCCTTCCAAACAGAAGAAGCTCAAAAGCAGTCCTCAAAAGACTCTCTCCCTGCTTCGCCCCATCAAACGAGAGGGTGGCACTTGTTTGTCATGCATACGTTACATCGCTTTTTTTGGAAAGACTTTGACTGCATCAGAGGTTCGCGCAAGCTTGAAGAAACTGATGATTATCACTGGTGGCTTGAGAACAGCAGTGGAGACATGATCGATCTAGCGGAAGAACAGTATCAAGCCAGCAAAATTCCCACATTGAGAGATCAAGGAAAAAAACTGAAACCATTAGGCAATCGATATTCAGCAACATCGAGGACCATGGCCCATAGAATCACCGAAGTCTTGTCATCCCACCATTACGACCCAAGCGTTATTGATCAATACGCCAATGCTTATATGAAGCGCTAGAAACAAGCGCTAAAGCCAAGCTCGAAAACTCACTTCACCACGTCTAATCCAAGAACATTTCATCATATTCGTACTAATAATAAAAATGATTTGAATGGATGAGCACCATTCTTGCCGCCTGAATCGATGCAAAGAAGCTCGAGGCCTGGCATCGGCGCATGAACCCTGCAGACTCGAGCGAGGCATAGAGTTGTTCGGTCCATGCACCCCTCAGAAGTGCCATGGGCCTACCCGACACCATGCCTTTCGGCTGGGGAGAGGTGGATCAGCAGCAAGGGAAACGCCTCCTAGGCGCTTTTCGGCATGACTACTCAACCAATTTGAATGCTTGAAGGGGCAAATTGTCGAAACGCCCCCAGTTCAAATCTGGGTTCTGGCATTTGCAAGCAACAGTCGATGATTCGCGTACCGATCGATGACGATCGCACTTTCAATAATCCCGACGGATTTGCGATGGTGTTCGACCGAACCTGGAAGCACTTAGCCAAAGCTGAGCAATTTGCTGATCTTTCGATTGACCAACGTATCGATGCAGTCATTGAAAAGATGGAGGACCATCCCTTCCTCCAGGCTGAGCCCGAGCAAGCTCGTCAGATCGCGATTTTTAGGGTTCGCTTGCTCAACCTGGATGGAGCAAGCCACTCAAGCTGACAGCAGTTCGTCGCTCTGTTCGAGGTCTGGATCCGCGCTTTCTGAGGGCAGTTCCTGTGAATCGTTGACATACACAGTTTGTTCCAGATCAAAATCCTCCGGCTCCTCCATTTCGTTGTCTGAGTCGACATGAGAATCGATTACCACTTCGAGTCGAGGCGCCTCGCCATGCGACTCATCTTTTGCTTGCTCATTCAGCAAACCGCGGAGTTGCACGAGACGGTCACTGCTATCAGCGAGCAATAAAAAGCTATCGGAATCATCAGCTTGTTCCGGCTCAACAGAGTCCAACTTCTCTGAGAGTTCGTTAAATCGCTCTTCGAGTGCAAGCAATCTGAGCGTCAAAGATTCTGCGATCTCACTGACCAAGTGCAGTTGTCCGCTCAACTGCTGAACCATGTCTTGACTAGAAATGGTCATTGGCGTGAACTCCGAGCTCATCGAAAGCCGATGGTATCGATCACAAACAACTTGTCCACAGTGATCTCAAACCTCTTGAAGGAGACGCCTGCACCAACGGCTGGTACCTTTCGCAAGGCAACGTGCTGCCATCCTCAACGCCTTTAAGGAGCAGAGATAAGATTCTCCGATCTGAGCTGTTGTGATGAACGGTGCAGCCGATTCCGCGATCAGAGCTCTGATCCAAAAGATTCAACCTGAAAATGAATGTCAACACTCCATTGGAGATGGGGTGTTGAGGATCAACCTCAAAGCTGACGACCTCAAGCTTTGGAGAGACACCCTGCTGGGCTTTAAAGAACCAGGCAACGTTCTTTTGGCCTGCGAGAGCAACCGGGATGCTCTCGATGCAACGCGCCTCACCTGGGTTGTTGGTGCTGCGATTCGGTCAACCAACATCGACTCGTCTCAAGGGATCGTCCCCTTATTGAGCGAACTGGGCGTTCCCGTTGACATTGCCAAAGCTTTACCAGGCCACTGCCCTGGCCTTGGAGCAGAGATCACATGGGCTTTTTATTTAGAGAGGCACGGGTGGCTCACCGCTTCGCCGATCATTGATGAGCAGCTTTTAAGTCCGGCCATCACGGCATGACCTCGCCCCTATCTTCCGAACAGATTCGGGCCTTAGCCCAACGAGCGCAGATTTTTGGCCTACTAGATCGCCAATCGCTCAACAGTGATCTCAGAGCCACCCTGGCTCAAGCAAACGATGAGACGAGGCTCCTAACGGCAGAAGAAATCACCCTTGCTTGCCAGCACTCAGGAGTGAAGCCAGCTCCGCTGATCCAGCTGCAAAGCCAAGTTCCTGGTTTGGTTGACAGCGCTCGGGAAGCACTCCTCGCGCAACAACCAGACCTCGTTCGCCCCGGAGGCGCTCTTTTCCCTCAGGAGCGTGCTGATGCTTGCTGGCGTGATTGCTTTCACTTCTTAAGGATCAGCCTCTATGCCGTTGCCGCAGGAGAGACAAGGTTCACCGATCCTGCTGGGCTCAACGCCATGCAAGAGCTCTACAACGTTCTAAAGGTCCCTGTCCCTGCCTTACTGGTCGCCCTCACCCAGCTTCGCGATTTGGCATGCAAGGCCTATTCCAAGGACGGACCGCACCAGGATGTGAGCCTGCTGGAGCGTGCTCTAGACCACCTCATCAAGAAGATGAGCGGATTTCAGCCGGATCATTAGCCAATTATCCAAATCTTATCGTAAAGAGAGACGAAGGAATCAACATCCTTTTTGACGGCTCGGGGGAGACTGTCTGCCTTGTAAATGCGCAAATACACCTAATGCCTCTCCCACGGCTTGACTATCCCCTCACCAGCCAAAATCAACGTGTTGGAGATCTTGGAGGCCTGGAGGCACCGATCGATCAAACAGTGATCGCAGCAGCCGCGAACGGAGAAAACTGGTCGTCGCTCACGAGTCAGATAGAGAGCGCTTACAAACAGGTTTTCTTTCATGCCATGACGGCAGACAGGGAGCCTTTTCTGGAGTCGCAACTGCGCAACGGAAGCATCACGATGCGTGACTTCATTCGCGGCCTGTTGCTATCCCGTCGCTTCACCGAGGGATACGTGTCCTGCAATAGCAACTACCGCTTAGTTGACCAGGTTGTTGGCCGGATCCTTGGACGCCCTGTTCATGGAGAAGGGGAACGCCTGAGCTGGTCGATTGTGATTGGCAATCGCGGGTTTGCTGGCTTTGTCGATGCTCTGCTCGACAGCAGCGAATACATGGATTCCTTTGGCTACGACCAGGTTCCAAACCAACGCTCCAGGGTCCTACCTGGCGCTGCAACCGGTGAAATGCCGATCTACCAGCGCTTCCCGCGTTATGGGAGCGACTGGCGTGACATGCAATGGGAACAAAAGCTACAAACCCGCGACATGGCTGGCGGCAGTGTCACTCCCGCTTGGATCAAAGAGCCACCAGCCTGGGTTAAGAAGTTCTGGCTGGGTCTGGCCGTGGTTGGCAGTGTCGAAGTCCTACGCGTGCTGATCATCGTGGCAGGCTCAATGCTCAGCACCCGTTAATTGCCGTGACCGCTGAGCTTGAGCTCTCTTCTTGGCTACCCCCAGAACAAACGCTCCCTGAGGCTTTTTCCTCAGGGACGACCGATGCCAGAGGAGCGAACTGGCGAGGGCAATCGTTGGGAACCACTGATTTCAGCGGAGCTGCTCTCTGCCGCGTTGATTTGCGCGGTTGCGACCTATCTGGCTGCAACCTCGAAGGCACTGATTTGCGTTTAGCCCGCTACGACAGAGCCACAATCTGGCCTGAAGGGTTTGAAGTGCGCAGCTCAGGAGCGGTTGGACCTGGAGCCAAGCTCAATGGAGCGTTCCTGAACGGAACAGATTTACGGGGCATGGATTTACGCGGCGCCTCTTTGATGGGCACCTACCTGAGTGGTGCCGATCTCAGCGGAACCCTGCTTGATGATGTTCGCCTCGTAGGAGCCGACCTGCGTCACGCCGTGCTGCGGGGAGCCCGCTGCCGAGGGGCACGTTTCGGTGGCTGCCAACTCGACTACGCAGACTTTCGAGGAGCGGACCTGACGGATGCCGGACTTGAGGGCGTGGAGTCGATCAAAGGCGCCGACTTTTCTTTGTGCATTGGCTTAGCAGAGCAATTAGGAGCCTTGCGGGCTCGTCCTTATCTCGAGCTGGACTGCTGGAACCCAATGACGCGTAAAAACACGCGTGAAGCGCTTGAATCACTGTCCTGAACTAGCTTTCGCGACAGTTTCGGCGGCTACCACTTATCAGGCCAGCCGCCGAAGCAAAGCCAAAATGGTCATGTCACGCAACACTCCAACACAATTGATTGAGCTTTATAAAGAATCGCCCTGCTGACAAAAGGGTTGTCAGAACATATAGAGCGAACACCCAGCGAGCTCTATGCCTTTCGGTCCCGCTTCGTTACTCGGCGTTGAGCGCTTCTCCGCAGAGAGCGAAGCTCCCCTTGAACTGATTCCAGGCGATGAAGACGCCAAGAAGGAGCAAATCATCACAGCCGTGTACAAGCAGGTACTCGGCAATGCCTACGTGATGGACAGCGAGCGTCAGCTCGTAGCCGAATCCCAGTTCAAACTTGGCGAAATCAGTGTTCGCGAGTTTGTTCGCGTCGTTGCCAAGAGCGAGCTTTATAGCTCTCGCTTTTTTGATGCCTGTCCTCGTTATCGCTATATCGAACTGGCCTTCCGCCATCTTCTTGGTCGTGCTCCTGTGGATTTCCAGGAGATGCGCACTCACGCCGAACGCCTGGATAGCAAGGGTTTTAGCGCCGATATCGACAGCTTCCTCGACTCAGACGATTACCAAAACACCTTTGGTGAATGGACTGTTCCCTATCAGCGGGGATGGAAGACCGAAAGCTGCGCCACCATGCAGGAGTTCACATGGAGCTTCCAGCTTCTGCGTGGCAACAGCAGCAGCAGCTTGAAAGGCGACCTCTCAGGAATCACCAGCAAGTTGGGTGGTGCTGCTTATCAGAACCGTCCTCTCGCGGTGGTACCGCCGTCCTCCATCGAGACCCAGGGCTGGAGTTTCCGACCTTCCAAGAATCTCCAAGATGCGCCAACACGTCTCGGCGTTGGTGCTGGCGACGAAGGCAAGACCTATCGGGTCGAAGTCACTGGCTACAGCGCCAACAACGTGCGCCGCATCTCTCGATACACCCGCTCAAATCGCGTGTATTACGTGCCCTTTGACAAGCTCTCTGAGCAGTTCAAACGCATTCATGCCGAAGGCGGGAAGATCGCCAGCATCACCCCCTCGAACTAACCCGAATCCTGGATTGGCGTTTGCATGCAACGCCAATCTGCCCTTCCCAGTCGCCCTGAGCGACCACCTCTCCCTTCCCTCTCCCTCAACCCCCCATGTCTGCCTCTCAAGGTTTCGGAGCCAGCTCCCTCAATTCGAACCCTGTCTCATTCAGCAGGAATCGCAATGCAGCAAACAAGCCAGCCCTGAGCAACGCTGAGTTTCTGCGCCAATCCTGCGCCTCAATGAAAATTGCGATTGGCCCTCGCAATCACGAAGATTGTCCCCATGGCGGAACGATGCAGCGTTATGCCGTCGATGACGCAGCTGGGCTCGAAGCTGCCATCAATGCCGCCTACCGCCAGGTTTATGGCAATGCCCATGTGATGGAACATGAGCGCTCGAGAGAATTGGAGGCTCAGTTCTGCAATGGCGAGCGGAACGTCCGCGAATTCGTGCGGGCACTTGCAAAAACTGAGTTTTATCGCGCGCGTTTCTTCCAAGGCGTTGCACCCATGCGCGGAGTTGAGCTGAACATCAAGCATTTGCTTGGTCGCCCTCCTCTTTCTCAAGGAGAGATGTCAGCGCACATCACCTTGCTAGCAAGCGCTGGTCACGATGCGGTGATTGATTTCATCGTTGATTCAGCTGAATACGCTGAAGTGTTCGGCAACGACGTTGTTCCCTACACCCGTTCATTCACCTCTGCGGCTGGTATCCCCACAAGCAGCTTTGTCAATATCGCTGCTCTTGAGCGCGGCTTTGCCATCAGCGACAGTGCCGTTGGCGCCCGCAGTCAGCTGAGCAACACACTCGCACGTGGTGCCGTTCCATACATTCAGCTTCCCAGCTCCGTCTCCGCTTCCCGTGGAGCCAAGAGCAGCGGCTCTGGAACCGGTGTCAAATTCACCTCCAAGGTGCGCAAGTCCAGCGATGGCGGCGACTCGATGCCAGCCCGTGGCGATGCCTACGTGGGCTTCGGTCTTGGTCAGCGGGAACAGGAAGTGTTCCAACGCTGCCCTGGTGACACTGCGGACCAAATCAACGCATTGATCCGTTCTGCCTACCGCCAGGTCATGGGCAATCCCCATTTGATGGAGTCAGAGAGGGCCTTGGCTGCTGAAAGCAAGTTCACCGAGGGCTACTACAGCACCCGTGAGTTGGTTCGTGGGATCTGTTTGTCTTCCGAATACGTTCGTCGTTTCTTTGAATCGAATGCTCCCTACCGCTTCGTTGAACTGAACTTCAAGCACATTTTGGGACGTGCGCCCATCTCACAAGCAGAGGTGAGCGAGCACATCCAAATCCTTGCAAACGAAGGATACGAAGCAGAAATCAATAGCTACATCGACAGCGCCGAATACCAGAGCACGTTTGGTGAGGACACCGTTCCTTACATGCGCATCCTCTCTGAGCAGGGACGCTCCCAGCTGGCCTTCAACCGCCATCTGTCTCTCTCTGAAGGCTATGCAGCAAGCGACTCCGTAGCGAACAGCTCGTCCCTTGTCACCTCAGTCGCCACCAAGACGGTGCCCAGTGGATGGCGCACAACAACCGTCCGCAGCAACCGCAATAGCGCGATTGCTGGCTCCCCTGATCCCACCAAGAGACGGTTCCGCATCGTTGTGCAAGCACAACCCGCAGGTGGACGCCAAAGAACTCCCAATGCCAGCTACTTGGTGTCTGGCAAGGACATGACCAGCCAGATGAAGTACATCCACCGCCGCGGAGGTCGGATCGTCTCCATCACCGAGGTGATGTGACCTAAGGAGGGATTCACCCATCCCTTCCAACTTCTTCGACGCACATTGGCTTCATCCGACCCCCGTCTGTGATGAAGCCTTCTTTTTTCCCTCCCCCCAACAATGACTGCCCCTCTGACCCTCACCTGCGCCGCAAACCAAGACACCGAACAAGCCTCCGTTGTTCTCAAAGCCGCTTATCGCCAGGTGTTCGGCAACCGTTATCTGATGGAGCTGGATGTTTGTCCTTCCATCGATGCGCTGTTCATGAACGGTGATCTCACCGTTCAGGGGCTGATCACTTCCTTGGCTCAATCCGAGACCTATCGGCGTTACACACTCGAGCCCAACAATCCTTATCGCTTTGTCGAACTGAACTTCAAGCACCTGATGGGACGTCCTCCGCGCAATCAGGCTGAGATCAGCGAGCACGTCAACAGACTTGCCACAGAGGGATTTGAAGCTGAGATCGCTAGCTACACCTACAGCGACGAGTATCTCAAGAATTTTGGGATCGACACGGTTCCCTATGCCAGAACAGCAAAATCAGTTGTGGGCGAAACCACCGTTGCTTACCAACGCAACATCGCCATTGACCCTGGCTACGCAGGCTTTGATGGAAGCAAGACATCAGTTTTGCTGAACAGCATTGCTTCGAACACCAATCCAACAGCCGCTGGTGCTCGGAAGGCCGTTGGCGGTGGTGGTCGCTACACGATCATTTGGACGTCACGTGTGCAGCTCGGAACGGCGCGTCGTTCAGCCCAAAGATCAGTTGTCAGCTACAACTCCCTGTCCACAACGATCAGAAGCATCCAAGCCCAGCGCGGTCGCATCATCTCTATTGCGAATGCTTAACCCTTAGAGAGATTTGCTCATTGAGCAGATCGAATCGGTCATGATTGGACCCTGGTCGTTCACAGGGCCCAATCTGGCGTTTTCCCAGCCAAAGCCGTTAGCACCTTCAATCACTCCAAACGACATGCCAATCTTTAGAAACACTTCCAACAGGAAAACATCAGGGCAAAACGAGAGTTTTCATGATTCTGTTTCTGGCGTTCCTATGGCCATGTCAATGATGATTGACTCCATGGTGAATATGGTGCATATCAATCAACCTCATCCGTCTGCCACCTCGGCAACGATTGATGCACACCTGAATGAATATTGAGACTTTCGTCCATCAAAGCGAAGGCAAATGGCGCTCGATGCGCTCTGGGCACTCTCTAGCCTTCCAACAATTTGAAGACGTGCTAAGTGAAGTAGAGATCAAAAGTGTTGATCCCTCTTCTAGCAGTATTCAAGAACTAATCGAATCATCAAACTTCGATTCCAAGGCAACCGCAACCTGCCCATTTCAAATGGAATGGAAAGCAGAAAGTGATTGGGAACCTGACGATCCAAGCGATGTCACATCTGGGTCTTGCCTCCTTGTTCCCCTCGCCATCAACGAGACCGAAGGAAAAATCATCAGAAGCGTAGGGTACGCAGAATCTGAATTCGCAGTTTCCGACTATAAATTCCTCGAAGATGGCACCTTTCTGCTCAAGACTCAATATGAGCAATCCATTGCAGAAGAAAGGATTTGGTTTGTATCAGAAAACGTACGCTGTCGGTCCTCCGTCCTTCGCACATCCGCAGGCTCGGGAATCCTACAAACTTCATTTGCATCAGAAGTAAGACGCTTAAACATTCAGTAACTACATCAATAATCGATGAGCTCTAAAGAAGCATTATTGAGATTTGCCAAAACACTGGCTGGACATTACAGCAATTTTGAGCAATCTCAGGACAACCCAAAAGACTTCGCTCACATTAATATCTATTTCAGGCCCCTACCATGGGAAACATTGAAAGGACCTGGCTTCTACTCGGAACAAAGCTACGACCATGATCCCTGGAGTCCCTATCGACAAGGGATTCATCGACTCCAGCAAATTCAAGACATCTTTGTTGTTGAAAATTTTGGTTTTGCTGATGCACTAAGGCTTGCCGGCTCAGGACAGCGTCCAGAGTTACTCCGAAGCCTCAAAGTGGAGTCCCTCACACCACGTTGTGGATGCGATATGCATTTTCATGAAGTCGAAACTGGATGTTATCGGGGAGAAGTGGAGCCAGGCCACAAGTGTTTGGTCCCGCGCGATGGGCAATTGACCTATCTGATCAGCGAGGTTGATGTAGACAGCACAACTTGGGTTAGCCGTGATCGCGGTTTTGATCCAGAAACCCATGCGCAAAAATGGGGCTCCGAACACGGACCCTTAAAATTCAAACGAGTGACATCCCTTGGCGACTCTCTAAACCTCGACTGGCTTCGATAAGATGGTTGATCAAGCAAGCATGTGGTTTGAATGTCCGCGCTAGATGCGGAAAAACAATTAAAAGCTTGGATCCGGTCGCAACACTTGATTTGTGTTGGAACAGATTTTATTTTCGAGACTGTTGATCAAAGTCAACTCGAAAAGTTTGAGCGTTGTATTGAATTACTTGGTGGCAGAATTCGTTCCGTTTCAGCTGCAGGCAATTGGCCAATGGGACCAAACCGAACATTCAAAATTCTTCGAGCCAATGCTCCAGTCCCCCGCCCAGGGGGAGAAGCCATTGTGACCTATTGGGCAAAGCGCGGAACATCGCAAACTCGTTATGCAGAAATCAGCTAAATAAATTACTCGTCAAACCAACCAAACCAAGTCGGCTTGGAGAAGTCAGATACCTTGTTCCAACGACGTAATAATGTCAACGAATCAACCGGAAAGCCTTGTGCGTTCGCAAGTTCAATCACCGCATCCTGATCCCGTGCAAACTTCACTTGATCTTTTAAATCAGGCCTACTTTTAAGCATTTCAATGAAAGATTCCAGGGCCGCATCTCGCTCAGCATCCGTGAGGGGCTTTTCTTGCTGAGCAACAGCATCCGTTCCCTGAAGCCCATTTTGATCATCGGACTCAGAGATGGAGGCAAAATTGGCCGTTCCCAACAACCCCTCAGAAAGGGTGCCTTCCATTAACAAAGGACGCCAACTCGACAGTTGCCTAAAAGCCCAACTCCAATGGGCAGGGTCGGCAAGCTGAAGCAATTCCAATTCTGCATCGGCAGATTTAAGCCAATCCATCGCAAGATGCCTTCCCCATTCAACCAATGTGATTGAGAAGCCCCTGATGTTTGCATAAGCGACGAGATCATAATGGGTGGCAAGAGGCTTAATTCCAGTCGCAATGCCGTGATCATCAACGACAGCTTGGATAAACCGATCAAGTTCAGACGATGACATACTCAACACTCCTCAATCCAAAGGGCAAAATTAACTTTTTCGCAAATCATTTGTAGAACGATAGGGCCACCAGGACACTGAAGCGTTCTCCATGGGATTCCCAGCTGAGTTGTACCAGAGTCAACAAGAATCTTTGGGGTCCGCGTTGCCTGCTCAAGGGGGATTAACGATCCGGAAAGCGGGCTATCAAAATCCACGAGAAGTTTTTTGAGATCCTCGATACTGGAAATAGTATTCAGAGCATCATCCAAATCAAATGCTTTGACAAAGCGGTTGATCTCGCTCAATGCAGAAGATGCGGACGTCACATTCATTCACCAATGAGGCTGACCACTACTATAGAGAAAAGGATCAACCCGAGCCAAAGGCTCTGGCCTCGTCGGGCATTAAGACAAGTGCCGACATCAAAATCCCATTCTTCCCTGTAGGCAATGAGTGAGCGCTTTGACACATTATTTTCGGGAATGAGTGAGGAGAATGCTCTCAATCTCATTATTACTGATCCAAGCCAACTCGATAATCCCGGTGTTAAGTACTTAGCTGCCTCACGCCTAGGAGCCTGCACATCGCAACAGTCTCTTGACCGATTGATTGAGGTTGCATCAAAGGAAAGCGATGACCTCTATGAACGAATCACCCGACGAAAAGCTCTTGAAGCTCTGGGCAGACGAAAACAAAAGACGGCTCTCCCTGTCTTGATTGAGGCTCTGACTGATCAAGATGAACCAACGGTCGTTAACGCTGTTGATTCCATTGCACGCATTGGCGCATCACTCACCGAAACCCAGCAGCAGCAATTACTGACTGCACTGAACGGTCCTGACAACCAAAAGCGGGCCGTTATTCAGGCCTTTACGCGTCTGAACCTTCCAGATAGCAACGATGTGATTGCGGAACTACGCGGAGATTTAAATCCTTTAGTCGCAGGAGCGGCCCATGCCCATGCCCTACGGCTAACCAATCGAGACGAAAGCTTGGGGCCATTGCTGAGTCAATTACAAGACACCAATCCAGGACGACGCAGAGCGGCAGTCATTGATTTAGGCGATGCTCAACACTTGGCGGCCTTAGAAGCGCTCACCCGCTGTCCTGTTTCGATGCCGCTACGGGCCAAAAGCGCCTTCCTCATTACCAAGGCCCAAAGCGAAAGCAACAGAGAAGACATCAACAAAACCCATTCAGACGCCTTGCTTGAAACGCTCCTGAGGGATGATCCGCGCACGCTTGCTCTCGCCAACCCCTCTCCGATCCCCTCAGAAGCAGAAGCGATACGGGCTGGACTTCAACACCGCGACGAAGCGCGTCAGTACGAAGCCGCCAAAGCCTTGTGCGAGATGCCAGCGACGGAACGCCTGGCTCTCATCGACGACCTTGAGGAGAACCAGGGAAGCGACTATGGAGTGCACTATCTCCTGGCCAGCTGCGTTGGCCTACTCGAGCTGCAGGAACGCAGCAACCTGGTGAGACGAGCCCTGCAAGAAACCGGTCCTCAGTACTCAAAATCAAGAATTGCGGCCGCATGGAGTTGCCTTCGTCTTCAACTCGATGACCAAAAACCTCTTCTCAAAGAGCTTGCAGAGACCCATCCCTGGGAGCCCTTGAGATGGTCGTGTACTCAGGTCTTGGAGAAAATGGGCTGAGGCTTCATAGTTTCTTCATATTTTAAGTGCAAACTTGTATTGAGAAGCCAGAGAGGAATGATTTCTAGCTGGCAGATGAAGTTACGGTTCCGGGGTGATGCATCGCATCTAAGTCCCCCTCTTGTAAGCATTTTATTATGCTCGACGCATTCTCCAGGCAAGCTGTTTCCGCCGATTCCAGCGGCAGCTTCATTGGTGGCGATCAGCTCTCCGCGCTTCGCTCATTCATCTCTGAAGGCAACAAGCGTCTCGACGCTGTGAACGCCATTACTAGTAACGCTTCCTGCGTTGTGTCCGACTCCGTCGCAGGCATCTGCTGCGAAAACACAGGTCTGACAGCTCCTAACGGTGGTGTGTACACCAACCGCAAAATGGCTGCATGCCTGCGTGATGCTGAAATCATCATGCGCTACGTCTCCTATGCACTGCTGGCCGGCGATGCCTCCGTGCTTCAGGACCGTTGCCTGAATGGTCTGCGCGAGACCTATGCCGCATTGGGCGTTCCTTCAGGATCCGCTTCACGTGCTGTGGCCATCATGAAGGCTTCTGCCTGTGCCCACATCACCAACACCAACAACAGCACTGGCGAAAAGCGCAAGATGCCTGTGACTCAGGGTGATTGCAACGCTCTGTCTGCTGAAGCTGGCTCCTACTTCGACATGGTGATCAGCGCCATCAGCTGAAGCTCATCTGAGATTTTCAACCAAACACATCTCTAAAATCAATGAAGTCTGTCCTGACCACCGCCATCGGATCCGCTGACAGCGGATCTCGCTTCCCTACCAGCTCTGACCTGGAAGCTGTACAGGGTTCCCTGCAACGCGCTGCTGCCCGTCTCGAGGCTGCTGAAAAAATCGCTCAGAACTACGATGCGATTGCTCAGCGTGCTGTTGACGCTGTGTACACCCAGTACCCCAACGGCGCCACCGGCCGCCAGCCTCGCCAGTGCGCGACTGAAGGCAAAGAGAAGTGCAAGCGCGATTTCGTGCACTACCTCCGTCTCATCAACTACTCCTTGGTTGTCGGCGGCACAGGCCCTCTCGACGAACTGGCTATCAATGGTCAGCGCGAGGTTTACAAGGCCCTCAGCATCGACCCCGGCACCTACGTTGCTGGTTTCACCCACATGCGTAACGACGGTTGTGCCCCTCGTGACCTGAGCCCCCAGGCTCTCACCGAGTACAACGGTGCACTTGACTATGTGATCAATTCACTCGCCTGATTCTCAGCCGAGTTTTTCATCCATAACGATTTGGGGCGAATCATTTCGCCCCTTTTTTATGTTTAAAAGGAAAGCAATCACCACTGCTAAATAGAATCACTCGTCATCGCCTTGGCTCGAGCGGCAACAAAAGGATGGGGATCAACGGCTGAGCATTCAAGGCAACGGTCCCGGTCCAAATCGAACTTCGAATCAGACAAAAGCATCAAAACAGCATATCTCACCTCCCAAAAAGGCATCGAATCAGATGACAAGAGTTGAATGAGCCTTTCTTGTTCAAAACCAACTCCCAATCGATACATTGACAAGACTGCAGCAGACTTCGATTTCATGAATTGCGGACGTTGAGATAAGATTGCTTCATTTAAGATCTGTTCAATAACAGGCAACGCCTCCTTAGGCCAGTCACAACGACTTCCAAACAGCTTTATAAAAAAATAGTGTGCACCATAATCATTATGAGCTTCCTCAGTCCAACGCTGATGAAGCAGCGGCCATATTTCAACAGCTGATCGATCACAGAGAGTTTGGAGGGCCAAATAACAACGACTAAAATCCGTTCCAAAAAATTCTTGAATCAGAAATTCATTTGCAGGAGCTTGATCATATTCATGGACCAATTCCAAATCACTAGGATGATCATTAAGCAGAGCATCCACAACTGAAACCAGCGATAACTCACCAAAGATCAAATCCCCTTCTGGCCAAAGCGCACGAAGCGCCCGCATTCTGAACACGGGAGACACTGGGGCCTGCAAAATAGCAGGGAGTAAATCTCTAGCACCACAATCAATCGCATCCTGAATTCCAGACTGCCGATCCATCTGATTTGGCAGCAAAAAATGCTGTTGGAGCACATCGAGACGATCACAGGAGGCGCCCAACTTGATGCAAGCACTGATGGCGGCACCACGAACTCCGGGAGTTTCACTGTCCTGCAATGGCTCGATCACCCCAGCAGCAGAGGCCACTTGAAGACTCGCCAAACTCTGGATTAGGACACGTTGATTTTGATCAGAACGGGACACCAACGAAATCATGGTTTCGTGTAATGCATCAACTTGGCAATCAAGTTGAGCGAGAGCCCATGCTGAATTCTCAACAAGATAGGGATCATCACTATTCAAACAACGACCGATTGCAGGGATGGCGTCCTGACATTTCAAGCGGCCTAAAACTTCCACAGCCTTACGACGCGCCAGACGCCTCGGCTGAGACTGGTCCTGATCGTCAACAAGAGCCAACAATGCCTGCTCCGTGGATTGACCAGGAAAATTGAGCAGATGCGCAGCCGCCATGTAAGGGTCGCTCTGCGACTCCAACTGATCGATTGGCGTCAACAGCATTCGGATTGCGTCAGGCTGCGTCAGTCCAGGATGGATATTGTCGAAAGCACCACTCATCGCTGTCGCCACCTTTGGGTCTTAATCCACTAAGTCTGAAGGATGCTGAGACATGCGAGGGGCAAAATCAATCTCTAACGAAAATTAAGCAACTCTCGCCAAAGGAAAAAACTGCGAGAGGCTAGTGAAAGGTTCGATTCGCACACATGGGCCCTACACAGTCTTCTTCCGTCTTAGTGAAAACCACGATTGAGCAGGGCTCTCGTCTTTCCTCTCAACAGGTGATCAGAGTTCCGCTCCAGCATCTTGCAAGGACAATCCAGGCAATGCATAGCAAAGGCCTGTTAATCGAATCAATCGACATGGGCTTCGGCGCATCCGCAGGATCAGGCCTCGGAGGAGAGACGTCCCAAAAGAAGGCAGCTTCTACAAAAGCGGACAAGGCTGAGACTTCCAGCAATAACTCGTCCAAGAGATCTGGTCGTAAGCGCCGAAACTAAAGAACAAGCGACTGATCAACCCTGCTGATCAATCACCTGAATCACCCCATCCGCAGGGCGCCCCGAGATCAACCCACTCCAATTGATTGCGATTAAAAACGCATCAGAGTCGTTGGTCTCAACAACATCAACCCCCCAGCCTCCCTCCTGAAGGGGGGCACCGGGATTGCCGGGGCTGTCTTTGCGGCCGCCCAAAGCCATCACAGCATGGTTCGTGCCATGACCCATGCTTTTTCGAACAGCACGCCAAGACGAGCTGAGACGTTTTCCAAACGTCTCAGGATCAAGAGAAGATTCGATTTTTAACTTCCAATGAGGATGTGTCAGCGCCTCTACCGAGGTGAAGGAGGCGTCTTCATTCTTTAAAGCAAGCGCAAGCTCCTCGAAGCCAAGGGCAGGAACAGAAGAATCTTGGACTTGAAGATTATGAGAGAGAACGTAGCTAGTCACACAAATCTCGTTGCTTTCATGACCATAGCGATCGAACGAGGTCGATAATGGACTATCGCGTTCAGCCTCCAGTGTCACACCCTTCAGCTCAGCCCAATAGCTCTGATCAAATCCAACTGAGTGGAGAAGAAGCAGCGCAGCTTGCCGAAGGACTTAAGCAACAGTTGCGCCAAGGAGAAATACCTGCAGGCGACAGTGATGCCATCGAAAAAATGGTGGCTGGATTAGGTGATAAACGTGGCTTATTACGACTTACTTTTGCGGAAAGTTTGGGTGCGGTCGGCAGCGCTGCCGTGCCCTCACTTTGCATTGCGATGCGACGGCACGAGAACGTCACCGTTCGTCGAGCTGCTGCCAAAACGCTGACGTTAATTAATGACGTGAAAGCACTACCCGATCTCCTTGAAGCTCTCTTGGAGGATCCAGATCCTGTCGTCCAAGGGTCTGCAGTGGGTGCCATGGCATGCATTGGTGCAGCGTCCGTTGATGGCCTTCTTGATGTGCTCATCAACCCTAAAAGCAGTCAAATGCAAATTGGACTAGCGAGTTGGGGGTTGTCTTTTGTGGGAGCAAAAGCACCAGAAGCCCTGCGCAAAGCAGCCTGTTCAGAACATGCACAAGTGAGAACAGCCGCCATTGCAGCACTGGGGGATCAGATCCAACAACTTGACGATCTTGACGCCCGTGAACTTCTGCAAAATGCACTGAAGGATCCAGAAGAAGAGGTTCGAGCCGAGGCAACCACATTGCTAGGGAAGCTTCATGACACCAGCTGGGGAGCCCCACTCCTACTACCAATGTTGCGCGATCAAGAGGCTCAAGTACGAAAGAATGCAGCACTTTCACTCATGAAACTTAGGGATCCGCAGGTGATCTCGAGACTTCGCACAGAACTTGAGCAGGAACAAGACAGCAGCGTGATTACCATTTTCAACCTTGCAATCAATCAACTATCTCGCGACGAAAATGATTAATCGATTTCAGAGCCTCAGCGATCATCTTCCCCTGGCATTACCTTTGGCCAATCAACCGACTTAAAGAAGCATCGACAGTCTCACGCGAGAGTGGATCTGTTTCAGGGTCAGCCAAAATGTCTCTTAAGCACTGTTCCGCCGCAGGATCTGGAATTTCTGCTAAAGCCATCGCTGCAGACTGAATATGAGCAATATTGCCACCCTTACAAATGCGAATCAAAAGAGGGAGTGCTTGCGTGCCCACTTGGCCCAATGCCATCACGGCAGACTGAGAAACAACTGGCGAGGCATCATCGAGAGCAACTTCTAAGAGAGACATCGCCTCGGAGCTGAAGTCTTGCTCTGGATAGTTTGAAGCGATCTGCGCATAGGCTTTCACACAACTTGCCCGCACCGTTGCATCGGTGCTCTGAGCAAACAAGTCAGCTAGGGGGTGCAGAGTCGACACTCCAAAAGCACCTAAACCACGCACCGCGGCGCGGCGCAAAGAAACATCTGGTTGATCGAGTAAAGACAACAAGCGTGGAACAGATTCTTCCGGCCAATCATCAACCATTGCTGTATAAGCCTCTTGCTGAATCCTCGGATTGGGATGGGCTAGATCAGCGAAGAGATCATCCAATTCACGACGCTGGTCATTCGAAGAAGCCATGAAATCAAAGCAATGAAAGACGCTTGAAACCCATCAAATCGTCCCTATAAATCTACTAGAAAACCAATCCACTTCATCGCTAGCTTGGGAAGTGGCATAAAAAAAGGAGGCCAATTGGCCTCCTTTCGTTCCGTTTAAGGACCTAAACCAACGTCTTCAGGAAAGAGCGTTGATGGTGTAATCGAGGTAGGACTTGAACTCGTTCAGAGCCTGGGGGCTCATGTCACGAGGTGCACAAGCGCGGTCACGGGTGTAGGTGAGAGCTTCCACGTAAGCGGAAGTAGGCAGACCTAAGCCGCGGTAAACCTCACGAGCACCAGCGATGCCCCACTCATCGAGAGGGCCTGTACCGCCAACAATCAGGCAGTAGTTGATCAGGCGCATGTAGTGGCCCAGATCGCGGTAGCACTTGTCCACCTTGGTCTGGTTCTCACCAGCCTCACCGGGCTGCTTGAGGTAGGGATACTTGTTGAAGCAAGCATCACCAGCTTCTTTGGTGACTGCATCGAGGCCAGAAGCCAGCTTTTCAGCAGCTTCAAGACGGGCAGCAGCACGCTGAATGTTGCCTTGAACGGCTTCGAGGTCGTTCTGAGAAGGGAAGCGACCTGCTGCATCTGCAGCAGTCACAACGGTCGTGACGACGGATTTCATCGTTGAGATCCTTTAGATGGAGGTTTGCGTTAAAAAAAGAAAAACCGGATGACTCAGCTGATGGCGCTGATCACGCGATCGAAGTAAGAGGCAGCCTCAGCAACCAAAGCAGAGCAATCGCCCTGGATGGTTTCCATCTTGCGGAACTTGGTGCCACCCAGTGCGGGGGTGTTGGTCTCGCCGATGTGCGCAGTCGCTGAAGCCTTCATGATGGCAACAGCGCGGCCTGCGGACTGTGCAGGTACACCAAGAGCGATGTAGGTCTCTTTCAGACCATTCAGGCAACGATCGTCGAGGACAGAAGCGTCACCGGCGAGAAGTGCGTAGGAGATGTAACGGAGAACGATCTCACCATCACGCAGGCAAGCAGCCATGCGACGGGTGGGGTAGCAGTTACCACCGGCCTGGATCAGACCTGTGTTCTCACAAATCATGCCTGTCACTGCATCGGAAACGATGCAGGAAGCATTAGATGTAATTGCGTTGACAGCGTCAAGTCGCTTGTTGCCGTCGGCAACGTACGAACGGAGAGCAGCGATGTCGCCAGCACCAACAGGAGCGGTTTTGGCGTCAGCGCTCAAAACTGAGCGGGAGAATGCGTCGAGCATTGGGAGCCGGACTAAGGGAGCTTGAGGCCTAAGACTTGATAAGGAGTCAAGAAAACCTGACGTATCCGTTTCGTGGTCGAAAGCCCAATCAACTTAAGGGGCGCAAACTGGGGGGCCGTGCGTTTTGTGCAGATCACGCAAAGGTTCGTCACCGTTTTGAGCCGATCACTGAGAGAGCCTGTCCTGGAAAGGGTTCCAATACCGAGAGAAGTCCAAAATCCTGCTCAACCAGCACGGGGAGGGGCAGTATTTAACATTTGCTTCAGATTTAAACCGCTATCTCCAGCGGTTTTCCAAGCAAACCCCTCTATTAGCCTTTTCAAAACCCTTGAAAGGCGATGGCTGAATCATCTTTGAGCGAACTTCAAGAGTCGATTGAAGAGCTCACGGCCTACATGGAACGGCTACGCAAAGATGTGATTGGCATGGGTCAAAAGCTCAAACTCCCTCAGAAACGCATCGATGCCTCCATTGCGGAGCACCCAGAGCTTCAACGTCTCACCCAAATCCTTCATCAACTCGAAGAACAAGTTCGAACGGTGAAAGCCTCCAATTAATGGAGACAGTCCCTACCTTTCAGTCGAATGGCCCTATGACAGTGAGCGACTCATCTTTAGAGGTCATGAGTGCTGAGGGATCGTCTCTCCCGACCGACGGGTTTGAAACACCCATGACGATGACGGCATTCCTTGAAGCCAGTGCCGGCATCTGGATGATTCGTCGCGTGGTCCATCACCAAGACCATCAAGATGATGAAGATGGAGATTCCAACCTGATCGTTGAGCCCTTCGGCCCTAATGACGACAGTGTGGCCGCTATTTGCGCCGCTCTGGGTGTGGACCCCTCCCGAGGCTGCGGAGGTGCACGTTTCTGGTGGGAAAGCAATCTCAAACTGAGCGATCGGAGTGAGGATCGTGCAGCGGCTCTTGTGAATGTCGTGAACCCTGAAGATTCAGCAAAAGGGTTCCTCGTTCGAGACAAGGGATACGTCGAAAAACAAGCTGTTCTGAGCTCTTACTGCTTTGCTGAAGATGGAGTGCTAACGATCACCACCCGATACGACACCAGCGTTGGCATTGAACGTTGCTGGTTTGTGACCGACCAGCTGCGCATGCGCGTGAGTTCCGTACAAAACCTCGACGGCGTCACCATGACGACTTACTGCACAGAGCGTCGTTGCCCTAGCGACGCTGACATTCTGGCCCTTGCCAGGCACACCGCAGAACGAGAGATCTGAAATGTTCGACCCCTTTCTCGAAACTCTGCATCAAGACATCAAAGCGAGGGGAGGCCAGACCCAAACCATCTCTCCTGAATTCGAATTACAGCGATCTGAGCGCAACGCCAGCACGATTCGCAGCTGGTTATGGGACGTTCCGGGCTTCCGCCGTTGGCGTGTCACCCGTCTCGATGCCGGGGAGAGTCTGCAGGTCCTCAACTCCGTGGCTTATCCATCCCATGACCTCGATCATCCAATTCTGGGAATCGATCTTCTTTGGTTTGGCGCGCGTCAAAAGTTGGTAGCGGTTCTTGATTTCCAACCCTTGATTCAGGACGAGGGGTACCTGAAACGCCACTTCTCAGGCCTGAAAGCGCTCAATGAACGCTTCCCTGAACTGAATGGGGAAGAAACGATGCGTTCCTTTGACCCCCATCAATATTTCTCTCCGTGGCTGTTGTTTTGCAGAGGGGGAGCTGAGCAAGCCCACGAATCACTCCCACAGGCCTTTGATGAGTTCATGAAATGTTTCTGGGAGCTGCATGACACGGCCAAATCCGTTCCCTCGCAGCTACCGCCAGACGAAGTCGACAGACTTCAAATTGCCTATGACGTTTACAGCGCCGAACGGGATCCTGCTCACGGTTTGTTTACCAGTCATTTCGGGAAAGCCTGGTCTGACAAATTCCTGCACACCTTTCTCTTCCCTGCTGCGTTATGAGCGACTCACGTCAATCCAGCCTCGACCCCATTCAATTAGAAGGATGGCGCTGGGCACCGTTTCTCGATCAGGCCATCGCTCAACTGCTGCCGATGCAGCCGACGGAATACCCGATTGAGCAGACCTATCTGCATAAGCACAACACCGGTGGCTCCAAGACAAGGCCGTTCAGTGCCACCACCGAAACCTGGGGATGCAGCACAGAAAAGCTTCGACAGGTCAGAGCCGCATGCGTGGAAGCCGGTTCAGCCGCTTCCGTTCTCAACCTGGTGATGAATCCCAGAACCAGCTATGACCTGCCTTTTTTCGGCGCCGATCTCGTCACGCTGCCAAACGGACACCTCATCGCTCTTGATCTTCAACCAGCCCTTAAATCGGACGCGACCCATACCGAGCACGTCTGGTCAAGGCTGACGCCGCTTTTTGAGCGCTGGAGACGAGAGCTTCCCGATGGAGGCCCCATCCCTGAAGAAGCTCAGCCCTTTTTCTCGCCCTGCTTCCTTTGGACGCGGTTACCACTAGGAGATGAAGGGGATGCGCTGATTGAAAAGGCTGTGATGCCGGCCTATCTCGACTATCTCCATCTCTATTTGGATCTGGTCAAAGAAGCGACATCCGTGAGCTCAGACCGAGAACAAAATCTCTTAAGCGGACAGCGGAAGTACACCGCCTACAGGTCTGAGAAAGATCCCGCCCGCGGAATGCTTGGACGCTTCCACGGGCCCGAATGGACCGAAAACTTCATTCATGGCGTTCTATTCGACCTGGAGTAGGGGGAGAAAACGCCCTGGTCAGATGGCCTCTGCCACCTGGGGAGTTAAACATTATGAACAGCTGTCGGGGGCGACAAGCCTCTTTAGTCAGAATCGGTTCCGACGGGATGGGCACAGCTTCCGTGCCGTCCTCATCCAGGTCTGAAGACTTTTTCCCCTCCAGACAGTTCCAAGGAGTTCTCCCATGTTCGACGCCTTCACTAAGGTTGTCGCCCAGGCCGATGCCCGGGGCCAGTTCATCAGTTCCAGCGAAATCGATGCCCTGTCGGCAATGGTTTCCGACAGCGACAAGCGACTCGACTCTGTGAGTCGTCTCTCCAGCAACGCTTCCACAATCGTTGCCAACGCTGCTCGCCAGCTGTTTGCTCAGCAGCCTGCATTGATCGCTCCTGGTGGCAATGCTTACACCAGTCGTCGCATGGCTGCTTGCCTTCGCGACATGGAGATCATCCTGCGCTACGTCACCTACTCAGCATTCACAGGTGACGCTTCTGTCCTTGATGATCGTTGCCTGAACGGTCTGCGCGAGACCTACTTGGCTTTGGGCACACCAGGCGCCTCCGTTGCAGCTGGCGTCAACTTGATGAAAGAAGCTGCCCTGGCAATCGTCAACGACAAAGCCGGCATCTCCTCAGGTGATTGCTCTTCCCTCTCCAGTGAAATCGGCACCTATTTCGACCGCGCTGCTGCTGCAGTGGCCTGATCAGGCATAGCCGACTCGACGATTCAATCCCTTTTCAACAATGAAAACTCCCCTCACCGAAGCTGTAGCAGCAGCCGATTCACAAGGCCGCTTCCTCAGCAACACTGAAGTTCAGGCTGCTTCTGGTCGTTTCAATCGCGCCAAAGCCAGCCTCGAGGCTGCCAAAGGTCTCACCGCCAAGGCTGACTCCTTGGTGAACGGTGCCGCTCAAGCCGTTTACACCAAGTTCCCCTACACCACTCAGATGCAGGGTTCGAACTACTCCACCACCAGTGAAGGCAAAGCCAAGTGTGCCCGTGATATCGGTTACTACTTGCGCATGATCACCTACTGCCTGGTGGCTGGTGGCACAGGCCCCATGGACGATTACCTGATCGCTGGTCTCGATGAGATCAACCGCACCTTTGAGCTTTCTCCATCCTGGTATGTGGAAGCCCTTAAGTACATCAAGGCCAACCACGGTCTGTCTGGCAATGCCGGCACTGAAGCCAACAGCTACATCGACTACGCCATTAACGCTCTGATCTGATCTAGATCAATCCAAGAGTTTTTGGTCAAAAGGGGCCCCCATCCAGGGGCTCTTTTTTATTGTCAAGCAACTCCTACAAGCGGAACATGACGCCATCCGTACGCCGTTTTGTTCAGCAGATTTGTGGTGAATACAGCAACCAAGAGCAGGCATTCGAAAATCCGCCTTTTTTTGCTCACATCTTTCTGCGCTACACACCTCTCCTCCACTTACAACCTGGATCGATTTTGCTGGAGCAGACCTATGCCGTAGATCCCAGCCATCCCTACCGCTTAAGGGTCATCAGAGCAGAAGAACGATCCCCAGGAGTGATCAAGCTCTGGAACCACACCTTCCTGGACCCGGATCGCTTTGCAGAAGCGACGTTTGATCCAGATTGTCGAGGACAAATTCAAGACAAGGATCTGATCTCCATGGATCAATGCCATTACCAAGTCACAGAGGTTGATGGCGGCTACCGCGGTGAAATGGAACCGGGATGCCAATGCATCGTGCGACGCGATGGGAAAGACACGGTTTTAGTCAGCACCTTTCATCTCAAAGGTGATGCTTTAGAAACACTCGACCGAGGGCATGACCCGGTCACCCATGAACGCTGCTGGGGATCCATCGCGGGCGAGTTTCGGTTTTTACGCACCAAAACATGGGGCGAGGAAATCCCTGCGCAATGGACATAATCAACACTCCAGCTACAGACGCTGCCGACCACCCTCCCCTCAGTGAAGAGCAAGTCATCAGCAATTTGCAGCAAGAAGCAGATCTGTCTGACCAGTACTACGCCGCATGGTGGCTCGGAAGGATGCGCAGTCGACATCCCCAGACGGTGCCCCTGCTCCTGAAAACCCTGCAAACTTTTCAGGAGCATCCAGACGATCAAGATCGTCGCGGGGTTGCACTCAATGCCATTCGCTCTCTTGGTTGGCTCCAAGAGACCTCGACGTCCGACATCCTTTCAGGCCTCCTTCAATCCAATGACTACGGCATCCGAGAAGCAGCCGCACGCAGCTTGGGTTCGATGCAAGCCCCCAACGCCGTAAAAGCGCTTTGCTCCCTTCTCGCCAGCGGGCCAACCATCGCTGGCCAAGAACGTCCGAACTCAGCTCTGTTGCAAGAGCCCTGTGAAGCCATTCTTGAAGCGCTTGGATCGATTGGCAGCAACGGAGCCGACGTGCTGAATGTGATTCGTCCCTTTTGCAACCACGCTCGAGCTTTGATTCGTAGTGCAGCGTGTCGAGCGATGCTGCAGCTCACCCAAGACGGGCAATGGGCCCAACAGTTGGAACAACTGCTCAACGATCCAACACCGCTCGTTCGCCGTGGAGCGCTGCTCGATCTCGGGGCCACAGGATGGCTCCCCTCCCTTCCAGCCATTCAAGCCACCGCCGCTGAGAACAGCCTCAAATTGGTTGCCTTACGTGGATTGGCCGAACAATCTGGCGATTCCAAGGTTTTGGACGCCATGGATTCACTGTTGTGACGCACTCCGACCTTCTAAGCAGCGCGATTCGAGAGCTCGATCGTGCCCGCACAACTCCAGATCTGATCCAAGCCACCCGATCGCTATCGACCCTGAAGGATCTCAAGGCAGCGCCAAAACTGATCGAAGTGCTCAGCTTCAACAACCCAGCGGTGGGAGCGGTGGCGATGGGAGGACTGATTGCCCTTGGCCCTGATGTGGTGCCGATCCTGCTTCGCAATCTCAATGCCCATGATTACGGCGCTAGGGCATGGGCGATTCGCGCCTTGGCCGAACTGAAGGATCCTCGCGGCACCGATGTGCTGATTCAAGCCCTCCAACAGGACATCGCCCCGAGCGTGCGTCGCGCCGCGGCCAAAGGTTTGGCCGCCATCAGTGGAGCTTCGATCCATTCGCCAGACAGAACAGAGCGTTGTCTTCAGGCCCTGATTGACGCAGGGGAGGATGGAGAGTGGGTCGTGCGCTACGCCGTGGCCTACGGGTTGGAGTTTTGCCTCCTCCATTGCAGGCTTCTTGGGAGCATTCGTGATCAAGCCAGCCGCACGCTGAGCACCCTTGCGGGGGAGTCTGAAGAGGTGGGCGTGGTGCGTCTCAGGGCAAAGTTGGCACTGCAACGCCTGAAGGCCTCATGACAACAAAGTTGCTATTTGTCTGTCTCGGCAATATCTGCCGTTCACCCGCCGCTGAAGGTGTGTTTCTTCACCTCATCGAGCAGAGAGAGCTCACGGACCAGTTTCTTGTTGATTCCGCTGGCACCGGTGGGTGGCATGTAGGCAATCCAGCCGATCAGCGCATGCAAGCAGCCGCCATGCGGCGAGGGATTCATCTGCCCAGTCGTGCCCGCCAACTCGAACGCGGCGACCTAGAGAGTTTTGATCACGTTCTCACCATGGATCGGGACAACCTGCGCAATGTGACCAGCATGGCCAAAGAATTCGGCCCCAGAAGCACAGCCCAGATTCGCCTCATGCTCAGCCATGCGCGTCGGGCAGACACGCTCGAGGTTCCAGATCCCTATTACGGAGGTGAGCAGGGCTTCGAACAGGTGCTCGATCTACTCGAAGATGCCTGCGAAGGCCTTCTAGACGACCTCTTGGCTCCAACCACTCAGCGCTAACCGTTAGGCGGGGGTTGGCCAAACCTCTTCCGCCACCCGACGGCGGAACAGATCTTCCAAGGCATCAATCACCTGGTCGATGCTCATGCCATCGCTGATCAACTCGATGGCATCGTCGGCCTGAAGCAGGGGCGCCACCTCACGGGTGCTGTCAAGGCGATCGCGTTCAACAATCTGTGCTTCTAGGTCGGGCAGAGCTGGCACCTCATGTCCTCTCGCCTCCAAATCGAGGGCACGGCGTCGAGCGCGCTCTTTCGGCGTTGCAGTGAGAAACACCTTGAGCTCTGCATCCGGAAACACTGCAGTGCCAATGTCACGACCTTCAGCGACAAGACCGCCCGCTACGCCCATGCGTTGCTGCTGGGCAGTCAGCGCAGCACGGACACAAGCGTGGGCCGCGACCGCTGATACCGACGCCGTTACCCGCGGATCGCGAATGGCATCGGTGACCTCGTGGCCATTAACACGCACCGCCTGCACACCTTGCTGCAAGGGCGCAAGTTCCACCTCGAGATCCCGCAACACACCGTCCACAGCCGCAGAATCCGCAGGATCAATTCCCTGCTCGAGCACCAACCACGTCACGGCGCGATACATCGCTCCCGTATCGAGGTAGACCAGTCCGAGGCGCTCAGCAAAGGCCCTGGTCACCGTGCTTTTACCAGCACCAGCAGGACCATCAATGGCAACGAGGGGAGAACGCGTCATTAAAAAGACATGATCAATCAGGCGAGTGCTGCCACATCGAACAGCAGCTGCAAGCAAATTAATGGATGCCTCATGGGGCTGGGAAGGCTGTAAGAGCCAGGGGTCAACAACGTCGACGTACTCCACCCCGAGTCCTCCCTCCTCAAGATGACGGCGAACTTGACCAGGGTCCGGCGACATGCCGCCACTCAAGAACGCAGATTTCGCATCGCGTAGAACCTGGGCCAACAACACCCCTTGCTGGCGCTCTTGAGCGTTGAGGTAGCGATTGCGCGAACTGCTAGCCAGACCATCACCATCCCTCACGGTGGGCACACTGCGCACCCGGACGTCCAAGCCCAAGTCCACCACCATGCGGCGAAGAATGGTGAGTTGCTGCCAATCCTTTTCCCCCAAAAACAACTGATGCGGCCTGGCCAAGGCCAACAGTCGGCAGACCACTGTGACGACACCATCGAAGTGACCAGGCCTCGTTGATCCGCACAATCGTGACTGCAACGATTTCGGCGCCTGAACCCTCCAGGATTCAGCCATCCCACCGGGGTAAATCTGCTGCTCGTCTGGACACCAGATTGCAGAAGCACCAGACAGCTCCGCCAGCTCGCAGTCCGCTTCCAAGGTTCGTGGGTAGCGAGCGAAATCCTCATTTGCACCAAACTGCAAAGGATTGACGAACACGCTCACCAAAGTCTCTGCCGCACCTGCCTTTGGGCGGGAGGCCGCCGCAATCAGGCTTGCGTGGCCGTGATGAAGCCCCCCCATCGTTGGGACAAAATGCACGAAGGCGTCACAGGATTGACGCCAACGTTGAAGTTCATGCAGGGATTGACAAACCTGAATGCTCAGCGGAGCACCTCGAGGCGCACTTGAGCAATGCCGCTTGACACCAATCCAAGGTGCTGAGCGGCGCCATGGGCGATATCGATGACGCGATGGCCACTGAATGGGCCCCTGTCGTTAATTCGTACGATCGTTTCTTTGCCGTTTCTGAGATTCGTCACCTTCACTTTCGTTCCAAAAGGCAACGTGCGATGCGCTGCGGTCATGGTTCCTGGCCTGAACACCTCTCCATTGGCGGTGCGATTGCCAAAAAAGCCAGGTCCATACCAGCTGGCTTCTCCCGTTGAGGTGGAAACAACCAACGTTTTGGCAGGTTTCGGCGGAGCGACGGCAGGGGGAGGTGCCACCGCCGGGGCTGTTGGAGCAGAGGCCTGAACGGACTCCGAGCTCAAGGGTTCGAAAGGGTCGTAGAGATCGATGGTGGGTACATCACGCGCCAACACTGGAAACAGGGCAAAGCCTGTAGCGAAGAGCCCAGTGGCGAGCGTTGCGAAGGGGAAAGATCGGTGCATGCAAGTCGATGGTTCGGCCTTGTTAGAGCGACCCTTGCCCGAAAACAAAGCGGAAAAGGTCGTCTGGTCCGAACGATCTCTCGTTTCAAACTTTGAGCAAGCTAAAAACCTTTTTCAATCGTGTTCAGAAACGCTGAGACATCTCGCTTGGACGAAATCGTTGACGCAACCCTGAGATCTCACACCCGCACAGGGCTACGCAACACAACAGAACGAATAACGCATTAGGGAGCCTGATCTCAGAGAAAAGCCACACTCATCAATGGCTCGGACGATCCCAGATCAGGCACAGCACGAGCCATGAAAGAGGAGGATCATTGAAGTGAAGCATTTTTGAATGGACTACAAAACCGCTGGGGTCGATGTGGAGGCGGGGCGCGCCTTCGTCAACAGAATCCGCAAGAGCGTGGAAGCCACGCACCGGCCAGAGGTCGTGGGCGGACTCGGTGGTTTTGGCGGCCTGATGCGCCTTCCCGCAGGACTCAAGAAACCCCTGTTGGTATCAGGGACTGATGGCGTTGGCACCAAGCTTGAACTCGCTCAAGACCATGGCCGGCATCACGACGTGGGGATCGACCTTGTCGCCATGTGCGTCAACGACGTGATCACCAGTGGGGCAGAACCCCTCTTTTTCCTCGACTACATGGCCACTGGAGCTTTGAGCCCTGAAGCGATGGCCACGGTGGTGGAGGGCATTGCCGAGGGATGTCGCATGAGTGGCTGCGCTTTGTTGGGTGGTGAAACCGCTGAAATGCCAGGGTTCTATCCACCAGGGCGTTACGACCTAGCAGGCTTCTGCGTGGCTGTTGTGGAAGAAGAGCAGCTGATCGACGGGCGGCAGATCCGCGCGGGCGATCGCATTCTGGGCATTGCCAGCAGCGGCATTCACAGCAATGGCTTCAGCCTGGTCCGCAGGGTGCTCACCCAAGCTGGCGCCAATGCTGAAACCAGATTCGGTCCCGACGATCAACCTCTGATCGAGACCTTGCTCACCCCCACACAGCTCTATGGACGTCTTGTGAAAACCCTGCTCGAAGCAGGAACACCCCTTCACGGAATGGCTCACATCACAGGAGGCGGGCTTCCAGAAAACCTGCCTCGTTGCCTACCGAACGGTTTACAAGCAAGCGTGGACCCTTCGAGCTGGGTACGCCCGGCTGTCTATGACTGGCTGCAATCCCATGGCGACATCCCCGAACGAGACCTCTGGCATACCTTCAATCTCGGCATTGGTTATTGCTTAATCGTCCCCGAAGAAGGGGTTGCGGTCGCTGAGAAAGCATGCGAATCACAGGGGCTTCAGGCCTGGACCATCGGACGGATCGAACGTTCAACAGGCGGGGATGGAAACGGACCCGTGTTGGGACTTCCAACATGAATTCCGCCCCCTATTCGATAGAAGACGTCAGCTCATAAAACTGGCTGCGCTCTCAAACCCATTTAGGGTATGAATCGTTAGTGTTGCTATGGCACTTCGGCATTAGCCGCAAGCAGAGCGTTAAATCTTTAACTAGAAATGGCTTTCGATAGAATTCAGAGAACGACCCGTAGACGATCTTCTGCTGGTCCTACGCCTCCACGGAGGCCTCTAGGCGGGAATTATGACCGTGCATCAGGCCATCGACAAGGGGCCAGGCCTACTTTTCTAGCCCTCAAAGATCATGGAAAGGTCTTTGTAGCCGATATGCCCTTCCTGTCGGACGGACAACTCGCCAACATCACCAAAGAAGCTGCTGAAGTTCTCGAGAGCCTCGAGCGCAGGATTGTTGAACTTGAAGAGATTGCGGATCAGCCGATTGCCGACCGCGACACCCTGATTAAGGCCTGCACCAAGCGAGACGTGACCCATCGTTTCCTTCGTGCCATTGAAGAGGAGCAACAGCAGCGCCGTGAAAACCCAGCGGTCCTGAGCGCTGCAGGGGAGTCCCTACCGAGAACATTTCTTGAAATCGCCCGGCATCGTCTGCCAGGAGCCACATTCGATTCTCTTCTTCAAGAAGCTTTGAATGCCTGTGAACAATCCAAGGCGCAGGAAGAGACGTCCAATCCATCTCCGGTCAAGGTCATTCCATTCCAGGGCAAAGCATCCTCTTTGCCAGTGGTTGTAAGTCCTGATCCTGATCCTGCTGATCAGGCACTCTGAAATGGATTAGCTGGCATGCGTGCCACTGTTTTTTGACTGGCTTGATCCAAAGCCTGCCTCTCGGTTTCACTCAGCGACCATTGCAAAGCTTGAGTGACATCAATCACTTGGGCTGGACGGCGCAATCCTGGAATCGGACAAGCACCATGGGCCCGGCACCAATTCAAAGCCACTTGGGCCATCGAAGCGCTTCGGCTTGCAGCGATTGCAACCATGACGGCACGCAAGTCCTCACTGGCCGGCAGCAGACGCTTAAACAACCTTGAACGCAACATCGTTGCGGTGGTGCCTTGCGCTCCTGGAGGAATCGCCAAAATCCCGAGAGCTAGGGGGCTATAGGCCAACAACTCAACACCAAGCTCCCGGCACACGTCCGCCAACTCGCCATGGAGAACCGGTTCAGGAGCAAGCAGAGACAGCTGAACTTGCACGCTTTTTAAGGAGATCCCTCTGTTCAAGAGATGTTCATGGAGGAAGCGAAGACGCTTGGGCCCCACGTTGGACAAGCCCAGTTCTGGCACCAAGCCTTGCTCGACGAGGTCCCCAAGCCCATCGAGCAAAGGCAACTCTTGCCAAGGGGCATAGCGAGCCGTGCTCCAATGCAATTGAATTCGATCCAAACGTCCTCCCAAACGCTCTTTACTGGCATCAAACGCACGCTTAAACCCGCCGCGTCCCAGCCGCCAAGGGAATGGAGCCAACTTGGTTGCCACCTTGAGCTTTTGGGACTGAACAGGATCCATGGCACGGAGAAACTGACCCAGCAACCGTTCGCTACGCCCATTGAGGCGTCCTGTGCCATAGGAATCGGCGGTGTCCACAAGCGACAATCCGCCTTGAACAGCTGCGCTCAGAGTGGCCGCAAGATCGGGATCATCACGCTCCGGCTGGTAACCCCACAGCAATTGATTGCCCCAGGCCCAAGTCCCAAATCCGATTCCCGTCACGCCGGCCTTTCACTGTTCACGCCATGATCGTCGTAAAGCAGCGCTCGCCATGGCATCGATCGCAGAATCCATCATGCAAACGAGCAAACCATCCAGCTCCGATGCCGATCGAGCAGGAGATGGGGTCACAACAGACCAAGGCGAAAAGGTCCTTTGTCCCCACTGCCGTCGCACCGCCACCAATGGCATCCGATGCATGGGGATTTGCGTAGCTGATAACGACTACTGAACAAAGGATTACTGAACAGATGATGGATCGCTCTCTTGCTTTGCGCCTCAGCACCCTGCTGCTGCTGAGCAGCGCGATGAGCTTTCCCTTAAGAGGGGCTGCTGCCGATCCGAATCTCAAAATTGGCCGCTATGAAACGAACACGAAGGAGTGTTCCTTCACCGGCAGCAAGCAAGAAAGCTCTGCTTGCATCACCTTGCAGCTCAAAGGACGCAGTGCCTCCGTCGTAGCGGTCCGCTTGATTGGTCACGGCAGCACCAAAAATTCCCGTAGGCAGCTCACGTTCGTCACCCTGACAACACAGGGAGAATCACCTTTGAAATGCAGCGCTGGAACCTGTCGCTTAGACGCCCAGTCGTGGCAAAGCGCAGTCTCAAGCGTGGCAGAAGCATCATTCAACTCCAATGGAATTGCAACGGGCTTACCCAAGGCTTGGGCCGCTAACAACGGAGAATGCAGCTTGAAAGACAGAGTTTTGCGCTGCAGCGCTCTGCACATCAATGGTGAGACCTACAAAGCAGAGGCTCATTTCTAGATTTCAAAATTTTTTATTTGACTGTATTAAACAAAGAGAACACATGCCAACCAAGAGATCAGGTCTTCTCGTGGTTGGGCTGCAATCTCAACCACTCTTGGAATCTAAATCCGTTTTTTCTAAACTCAGAGAATCTGTGAATCCAGAAGAAATAATGCCAATAGGGATTGCGATCACAGCAATCCCAAACAATGCCGTCATCGCAGCAACAATCTTTCCAGCTGCCGTTTCTGGAGATACATCTCCATAGCCAACCGTCGTTACGGTAATCACTGACCACCATAAGCAGCGAGGGATGGAGCCAAATTGCTCGGTTTGCACGCTTCCTTCAACCACATACATCAATGCACTACTGATGCAAATCACGACAGCCGAATAGATGGCAGAAATTTGCAGTTCTTCCTTTTTCGAAGTAATAGCGTGATTAAAGTGCTTCACACTTTTCTGAAAGCGCTTAGAACGCCCTATCTTGCCAATTCGCACAAGACGAATCAGTCGAAGCAGATAGAGCTCAGGACTAATAAATCCAAGGATCGTTGGCGCAATCGCAACAAGATCAAGAATCGCCATTGGAGTGATCGCGAAATCCAAGGCGCCTCTCACCCCTTTTCGCGCCCCATCTCGGAGCGGCGCAATCCATAAACGGGAAAGGTATTCCACAAGAAACAAGATTGCGACGACCAGGTCTAATTTCGCCAAAAGATCAAGATGAGGGCCACGAACCACCGGCTCCGTCGCAAGAATTGCCAGCAGAATGGAAAAGACAATTAAAAGCCCAATAGCCTTAACAACAAACGTGCTTTTTCGACCACTTTGCTCTTCTCCAAGCAAAACACAAACCCTATTTCTAATATTTTTCACCTGATCTTCCTCGCAAAGAACTTGTATTTTGCTGCTGAAACCCCTTCATCGCCACCCAGGCACAAAGGCAGATCAGGCGCGAGTGAACGGGAGCTGCCACGGAGAACCGAACCTGAACCGCCGGCATTCCGTAAGCACAAATACTCAGCAATTCGGATAGAAAGGTGCGGTCGCATGAGAACGACTCAGGCCTCAGGAGATCGAACGCTCCTGGGGCTTTTTTTCGCTTAACCCTCGACCTCCAGCGCGTCATTCACAAGAGCCAACGCCTCAAGGCTCAACCCTGATCCCCAACAACCAAGCACCCCTTTGCGAGGCACGAACCCAAGTGCACGATCAAGCGTTGCCCTCACGAAGATCTGGGAAGATGCCTAAGGGGGACATGCGCAAGCCCCTCGAGAGCCCTTCAACGCAGAGCCCACAACCCATCTCAAATGAGACAGATTCTGAGCAAGACATTCGAGGATTTTGCGTAGCGTGAAGATACGCCAAATCATAAAAAGATCTCGTTCAGATCTTTTGAGATCAAAGGCGGCACCCAGATTCGAACTGGGGATAAAGGATTTGCAATCCTCTGCCTTACCACTTGGCCATGCCGCCATTCAGGGAGCATCAGCTCCACTAGCGGATCGTATCAGCGAGGGTTCAGGTTCCCTGCTGCTCATCAGCAATGGGCACGGGGAAGACCTCATCGCCTTAAAGATCATCGAGGCACTTCGGACCCAATGTCCGCAACTAACGCTGAAGGTGTTGCCACTGGTTGGGACGGGGGGGAGCTTCAGGCAAGCCATCGAAAAAGGCTGGGTCCAACAAGTTGGGCCCGCTGCGCCGCTACCAAGTGGCGGATTTAGCAACCAAAGCCTGAGTGGCCTCTTTGCGGATTTAATCGCTGGGCTACCCCTGCTCACATGGCAGCAGTGGCGATGCCTGCGCAAACTCCGCACTGAGCTTGACGCCGTCCTTGCCGTGGGAGACCTGCTCCCGCTCTTGATGGCTTGGGGTTCGGGACGGCCCTTCGCCTTTGTGGGCACCCCAAAAAGCGATTACACCTGGTCCAGCGGCCCTGGTCGTGACCTCAGCGACCGTTATCACGCTCTTAAAGGGAGCGAATGGGATCCGTGGGAATGGCTGCTCATGCGCAACAAACGCTGCCGTTTGGTGGTCACCCGTGACCGCTTAACAGCGCGAGGACTGCGAAAGCATGGGGTCCGCGCGGAAGCCCCTGGCAATCCGATGATGGATGGGTTGAGCAACACATCCGCCCCTGCCAGCCTGAGTCGCTGCAGGCGCATCCTGCTGCTGTGCGGAAGCCGCATGCCAGAAGCGGAGCGCAACTTCAGCCGCTTACTGCTCGGGTTGGCACCGTTGCCCAGCGACCGACCGATTGCCGTGCTGGTCGCACTTGGCAGCACGCCAAGCCTTCAAGCCCTTGGCTCAGAACTCAAGCGCCAAGGATTTCGATCCAGTCCACCACCCAGTGACGCCTTGCAGGCAGGAGCCTGCTGGCTAAGGGGGCAGGTCCTTGTCCTCTTAGGGACCGGACAGTTCGAGCTTTGGGCTCCATGGGCTGAAGTGGGCGTCGCCACGGCAGGAACAGCCACCGAGCAACTCGTCGGCTTGGGCATTCCCGCTCTCTCCCTTCCTGGGAAAGGACCTCAATTCACCCAAGGGTTCGCAAAACGCCAAAGTCGCTTGCTCGGTGGAGCGGTGCGTTCTTGCCAATCGAGCCATGAGCTCAACACACGCCTGAAACAGCTCCTCGAGGACCCGTCTTTGAGATTGCAAATGGGTCGAAGAGGTCGGCAACGCATGGGGCCTGCCGGTGGCAGCGAAGCCATCGCTAAGCGAGTTCTGATCCAACTGCCGCTCGGCCACGGATACTGAGAGGCAATCGTCCTTCAGCCATGCCCGCGATTCAGGACCATGACTACCTCAGGCTCTGCGCGGAACTGGCCACCGAACTTGGCATCAGCCAGTCGTCAGCCCGCCGAAGGGTTGAACTTGCTGCCAGCAAGATAGGCGCCAAGGATTTGATGTCTCGCAAAGATGTGGCCACAACCCTGCTTGCAGACGCACAAAACGAACGCTCACAAGGAGAACACGATCAGGGGCAAGTCCTCGACCGCTTGCTCGAAGCAGAGCCCCTGGATGAGAAATTCATGCTGGAGGATTGAAGTCCAGGCCACCAGCACGGCAGAGGCCTAGGGCCTCAATGCTCAAAGGTCTGGGTGAAACGAAAGCGATCGAGATCAGACATCACCGGAATGCAAGCAAAGCAACGCTCGGCAAGGTCCCAGCGCCCCTCACGCTGCAACATCTCCTTGAGGCGGTCTCGGGCGGGGAGTAAATAGCGCGCATCGTTCGCCGCATAGGCGAGTTGGGTGTGGCTGAGTTCATCCACACGACCCCAATCACTGCTTTGGGCCTGCTTATCCAGCTCCACACCCACCAGCTCCATCACCACCTCCTTGAGTCCATGGCGAGGGCTGTAAGTACGGGCTAACCGACTTCCAACCTTGGTGCAGAAAATGGGGTTCACCCTGATGCCCAGCCCGGTCGCAAGCGCCGCCACATCAAAGCGGGCGAAATGGAACACCTTTTCGATCGAGGCCTGTTCCATCAACGCTTTCAAACGTGGGGCCTCGGTTTGCCCCAGGGCGATGCGAACGCAGGACACCTGATCTTCGGCATCACAGATTTGAACCAGACAGAGACGATCCCGTCCATGAATCAAACCCATCGCTTCCGTATCCACAGCGAGAGCGGTGGCATGGCTGTAACGCTCCGCCCAGTCCGCATCAAGATCGCCATCGAAAACAGCAAACGCTCGAGGCTGTGCAGTGATGTCAGTCATGGCAACAGAGAAGTGGGGACCCAGCTCACCACTTTGACCTCTTGTCCGCACGCGGAATGTTTTCCCATTCGCGGCTTGAAAATCAAACCGAGACCGAGCTAGACCAACTTGAGATCAATCGGCTTTATGCTCCACCGTCGCAGCGCCACTCACAACTGCCTGGCCGATATCGAACATTATTTTCAGCAACCACCACCACTGTTTTTAGATCTCGAACTGGCGGTGTGCTGGATCCTGGCCTGCCTTCTCCAGCACGACAGCTATCCCTCTGGACTGCTCCAGAGACTTCAACGGGAACATCCACAGTTGCGCGTGTCTGAAACCGTCCTGCACCAGGCCGTTGACTTTTTAAATCAGCAAGAACTGCTTGAGTGCTACAGCAAGCGCTGTCCAAGCCGCGGCCGTCCTCGCCGCATGCTCCATCTCCATGAGGAGGCCAGAGCCGAGGCTGAGCGGTTGATGGAACCATGGCAGCGCTGGCTCCTCGAACATGACCCCGTGACCACCTAGAACAGGTGGACCAAAAGACCAAGCGCGGCGGATGCCAACCACACAGACATCCACATTGTTGCTGACTCTGCTGTTGGCCATTGGACTCGTGTTCTTCTTGCGAGCCGCCAGCAAAGATCGCACCACCGTGGTGGAGGTGCACTCCCCTAGGCCCGCGCTTGAAGTCATGGAAGGACTCTGCACATGGCTCGAGAGTCGCGGTTGGATTCGCGATGGCGGCGATGCAGAGCGCTGTTTGCTCGAATATCGCGGGCGCGTGGCCTCCAGCAACCCTTTAGCAGTGTTGCTCTCCATTCTCGGCGGGGTTGGCGCAGGCTGCCTCGGACTCGTGCTACGTGAGCTCAACCCATCGCTTGGCTGGTGGCCGCTCTCGCTCATCCTGCTTGGGCCCCTCGCCGGTTGGATTTACAGCCGACGGGCGGCCCGTCAGGAAGGCATCCAAATCCGTTTGATCGAACCAGCACCCCAAGAAGGAAGCACCCTCAGGCTTCGTGCGCACCGCGACGAATTGATCGCCCTCGAGCTGGCGTTAGGCGAACCCCTTGAACTCGCCAGCGATGGCTCTTTGCTCTCCTCCCCCATCTGAAACCCATGCCCCCCATTCCGGCCTGGCTGCAGCGCAAACGGGTCACCATCCCGATCGGCGTCACCGTGCTGACCATGGCCGCCCTGGTGCTCACGCAGGCAAAAGAGCAGAACCTTTGGAGTCCAGACAGCGCCGCTGCGAAGAAAGACAGCACGCTTGTTAAGCCATCAGCCTGCCCAGCTCCAGCCAACCCTGACCCGTTGCTGGGAGCTAGGACCCGTAAGCCTGGCCGTTGGGTGGGGACCACCCCTGTGGCAAAAGACGCCCCCATTGTCGTCATGGCGGGGCATGCCGACTCCCAGGGGATGAACAGTGCAGGCACGCCTGGATTTGCTGTTGGAGTGAAGAAGCAAGCTCCGATGGATGCACGCATGCGCGACGAGCTGTACTGGAATTTGAAGGTTCAGAAAGCCGTGGTTCGCCAAGGGAAGGCCCGAGCTCTCAATATCAGCGCCTACAACCCACCGGCACTCACGATCCGGAATGACAATCACCCCAAGACCAACTGGTCGCAGGCGAGGGTGCGTTCAGCCAAAGGCGAATACATCCTCGAAATTCATTTCGATGCCTATAGCCCCTATGGATTCGGCTCAGGACTCATCCCAGCCATCAACAGACCCCTCAACACGATTGACGAAAGCCTGGGTAAGGCCTTTGGGCGCTTCCCGAGACTGTTCCGAGGTGGTTTAGGCGGGCCACGGCGGGGAATCGGCATTCTCGAAATTGGAATGCTGGAACCGCCCTTAGAGCAAAAGCTCCGCGACCCCAACACGCAACTCCAAACGATCGAATGCTTGGCGCTACGTGTGGTGGATGCCTTGGAGCAAGGCGTTAATCGATCGCCTGATGAGGGCGGCAACGGTCCTCAAGGGTCGAATCTCCAAACCAATCCTGCGGACGGGTAAACAGGTCTGTGAGTAATTCCTCCCGTGATCCTTCAGGGGCTCGATAGCCGTACTGCCAGCGTGCCATCGGAGGAAGAGACATCAAGATCGATTCCGTACGACCGTTGGTCTGCAGTCCAAAAATCGTGCCCCGATCCCAGACCAGATTGAATTCCACGTAGCGGCCACGCCGGTAGAGCTGAAATTGACGTTCTCTCTCTCCATAGGGGAGTGGATTGCGCTTCTCCACAATCGGGGTGTAGGCAGGCAAGAAGGCTTGTCCACAAGCGCGCGCCAGGTCGTGCAATTGGTCCCAACCCAGTGGGCACGCGCCGATTTCTGCGGCTTGACGCGCCGCAGGTCCCTCTGCGTCCTGGCCTCGATACAGGCGACCACTTCCATCTTGGTAGTCGTAGAAAATCCCCCCGATCCCCCGTGTCTCCTGGCGGTGCTTCAGGAAGAAATATTCATCGCACCAAGGCTTAAACACGGTGTAAAGCTTGGGGTCGATGGAATCACAGGCCCGCTGGTGCTCTCGATGGAAGTGGCGGGCATCCTCGAGGAACGGATAAAAAGGCGTGAGATCGGCACCCCCTCCAAACCACCAAACAGGGCCCGCCTCGAAGTAGCGATAGTTCAAATGAACGGTCGGAATGAAGGGATTGCGAGGGTGCAACACCATCGACGTTCCGGTTGCGAACCAGGGATGCCCTTTGGCCTCAGGACGCTGCTTGAGGATCGACGGTGGCAATTCTTTGCCGTGTACCTCGGAAAAGTTCACCCCTCCCTGCTCAAACACCCGCCCCTCGGTCATCACCCGCGAACGTCCACCACCACCTTCCGGACGATCCCAACTCTCCTCCTGAAAATGGGCGCTGCCATCCAGTTGCTCGAGGCCAGCGCAAATTTCATCTTGGAGGCCCTGCACCAGCGCCCTGGCTCGCGTGCGGGAATCGGAAGGTGGTCTCTCCCCCGTGGCATCCGAGGAGAGCAAGATCTTGCCCTTGAGGCGCTTAAGGAGAGAGCGAACCATGAAATGGCGATGAACGATCAAACGACCATTTCAGCCTGACAGCGGTCCCGACAAGCATGTGTGAAGGACTGTCATGGGCGGCGCCCCTAGGATCCACCCCAACGCAACAGATGCATGGCCATAGCAGAACAGGCAGCTGAGTTGCTGAAAGGGATTGTGGATGCAGGGAGCAATCGCTCTGTTGTGGATCTCGGCTGGCTGGATCGCGTGCGAGTGGATCCCCCCCGAGCGGTGCTCCGTCTCAATCTGCCTGGCTTTGCCCAAGGCCAACGGGACAGGATCGTCGCTGAGGCACGGGAACGACTTTTAGCCCTTGAAACCATTCAGGATGTCCAAATTGAAGTAGGCACCCCTCCTTCTCAAGGTGGCATTGGTCAAGCCGGCCATGGCCAAGCAGCCGAACGCCAGCCCATCCCAGGGGTCAAACAAGTCATTGCCGTTAGCAGTGGGAAAGGAGGCGTCGGCAAAAGCACCGTGGCGGTCAATCTTGCTTGCTCCCTGGCAAAACAGGGACTCCGTGTTGGCTTACTCGATGCTGATATTTACGGCCCTAATGCACCGATCATGCTTGGGGTTGCCGATCAAAGCCCCGAGGTCAATGGCTCTGGTGATGAGCAGCGGATGATCCCACTGGAGAGCTGCGGGGTCGCCGTGGTCTCGATGGGGTTGTTGATCGAAGAAAACCAACCAGTCATCTGGCGTGGACCGATGCTGAACGGGATTATTCGCCAGTTTCTTTATCAGGTGGACTGGAGCGAGCGCGATGTGCTGGTCGTCGATCTTCCTCCTGGAACTGGCGATGCCCAACTTTCCCTGGCCCAGGCCGTGCCCATGGCAGGAGTGGTGATCGTGACCACGCCGCAAAAAGTGGCGTTGCAAGATGCAAGGCGAGGCTTGGCCATGTTCCTTCAGATGGGCGTCCCGGTTCTTGGCGTCGTTGAGAACATGAGCGCCTTCATCCCACCTGATCAGCCCGACAGGAGCTATGCCCTGTTTGGATCCGGGGGCGGACAAACATTGGCGGACGCCTTCGACGTGCCTCTGTTAGCCCAGATCCCGATGGAAATGTCCGTGCAAGAGGGAGGCGATCAAGGCCGGCCTATCAGCATCAGCCACCCCAGCTCCGTGAGTGCACAGGCCTTCAAAGAGCTGGCTGAGACAGTTGCCAACAGCCTTCAAGCGATCAGCTGAGCATGAAAATGGGCCCGATGAGTCGTGAACACAGCCTGTTCGCTCTCAACCGCCGACGCAAAGGCTGGAGACTCAAGGAGCCGGTGTTGTGGGGTGTCCCCCTCGCCATGGTGATGGTGGCGGGTCTCTTGATCGCAAGCACCCAGCGCCAAGCTGATTACGCCGACTGGTATCACCACTGGATCACGGCCGCTGTAGGAGTTGTGATCGCGCTGGTGCTCGCCCGGCTTCCCTTGCTTCGGCTGAAACCACTGCTGATTCCGATCTACGCCATCACGGTGATCAGCCTGGTGGCCGTTCGTCTGATCGGCACCACTGCGCTTGGCGCTCAACGCTGGATCAGCATCGGCGGAGTGCACGTGCAGCCGTCCGAGTTCGCGAAATTGTCGGCGATTCTTTTGCTGGCGGCCGTGCTCGATCGGCACCCTGTCGAACGGCCCGTCGATCTGCTGCGTCCGCTGGGAATCATCTCGATTCCTTGGTTGCTGGTGTTCATCCAGCCTGACCTCGGAACATCGCTCGTTTTTGGAGCGCTGCTTCTCACGATGCTCTATTGGTCTGGCATGCCGATTGAGTGGCTCGTGCTGCTGCTCTCACCCTTGGCGACGGCCCTGCTCGCAGGCCTGTTCCCCTGGGGACTCGCGGCCTGGATCCCTTTAACCATGATCATTGCCTACCGATCATTGCCCTGGAAACGGGTGGCGCTCGCACTGGTGATGATCGTGCAATCGGCGGCGGCGCTCGTCACCCCTTGGATGTGGATGCACGGCTTACAGGACTATCAGCGTGATCGCCTCGTGCTGTTTCTGGACCCGGCCAAAGACCCCCTCGGAGGTGGCTATCACCTGTTGCAAAGCACCGTTGGCATTGGATCGGGTGGCTTGTTTGGGATGGGGCTGCTTCAAGGGCAACTCACGAAATTGCGCTTTATTCCTGAACAACACACCGACTTCATCTTCAGTGCCCTTGGAGAAGAGACTGGATTCTTAGGAACGCTGCTCGTTGTGATCGGATTTGCCCTCTTAATGGGGCGCCTCCTGCAGGTGGCCGGGCAAAGCCGTTCTGATTTCGAATCACTCGTGGTGATTGGTGTCGCCACCATGCTGATGTTTCAAGTGGTCGTGAACATCTTCATGACCATTGGCCTGGGTCCTGTAACTGGCATCCCCCTTCCGTTTATGAGTTACGGCCGAAGCGCCATGGTCGTGAATTTCCTCGCCTTAGGCCTATGTCTTTCGGTGTCAAGGCGCTCCAAGCGGTCCCTGAACCGATGAGCCAGTGATGTTGCTCCAGAGCATTCACCAACAGATGGCCCAGGGCGTGAGCGCGGGATGCTCAGATGACTCAACCGCGCGGCGGATGTGGTGGGCTGCGTTGGAAACGCTTCAGGAGACGCTTCAACAGAACGAACAAGCCCCAGCTGGCGTTTGGCTTGCGGCCCCCTTGCCCGCGCTGTATTCACCCCAGCTCTTGAACAGCCTGCAGGGATGGGTCTGGGCACCGCAGGCACTCGGAGCTCTCACCTCGCCCACCACAAGCCTCCTGCCTCCAGACCTCTTAAGAGCTGGCCAGAGCCAGGGAGGAGCCACCCAGTCACTCCAGGCATCGACCTTCAGGCACCTGCCCCTTCATGAGGGGGACAGCCACGATCCGTTGTTGGTTGTGATCACAGCCAAGGTGCAAATTGCCTTAGCCCTCCATGGAGAACCAAACCAACGGCAGCTGCTCATGCGCAGTGAGCCTGAAACCCTTGGCACCGTGCTTGGGCTGATTGAACAAAGGCTGAAACAGGATGCCCCCGATCAAGCACTGGCTCTTCATCAAGCCCTCGAAGCGCTCGGCCCTCTGCAAAGCAGCTGTGCCCTCGGGCAAACCTTCTGGCCAAGCCTGGCGGTGCGACTCGCGAGCATGGCTCCCACCGTGACCTTGCAGGCATCGGCATCAGCTCCTGCCGAGGGCCAACAGCACCCACCAAAAACGAGTGAACAAGACTCAGCGGCGAACAAGGTGGATGAGGAGTTGTCCTTGCTTGAGGCCATCGCCCATGAAGTGCGAACACCTCTTTCAACGATTCGCACATTGATCCGCTCCTTGTTGAGGCGCAATGACTTGCCCGAAACCGCGATCAAGCGCCTTCAGATGATCGACACCGAATGCAGCGAACAAATTGACCGCTTTGGCCTGATCTTTCAGGCGGCAGAGCTACAACGCCAGCCAGAAAGCCCCTCCGTGCTGGCTCAGACTGATCTCGGAAGCATGATCAGCCTTCTAACGCCCTCCTGGGAACAGCAGCTCCAGCGGCGCGGCATCGAGCTCAGTCTTTCCATCGCCAGCAACCTGCCGTCCGTTCTCAGCGATCCAAGTCGCCTGGAGCCGATGCTGGGAGGCCTGGTCGACCGTTGCAGTCGAGGCCTTCCCAGTGGGAGCCAGCTCGTTCTGACCCTGCAACCCGCTGGAGCACGTCTCAAGTTGCAACTGCATGGCCAGAGTCCTGCCGAACGTGGAGAGGAGGGCACCAGTCCAGAACCCATCGCCCAACTTGGCCCCGTACTGAGCTGGAATCCAGACACGGGAAGTTTGCAGCTCAGTCAGACCGCTACCCGGCGTTTACTCGCCCGACTAGGCGGCCGACTCACCCAGCGACGAGATCGTGGTTTGACTGTATTTTTCCCTTTAGCCCCGCATTGTTGACGGGTGTGAAGCTTCCAGGCCAGAAGGGCGATCAGGCCCGAACCGCGATGCTAATTTTTTGACATCACGGCATGCCGAATTCCGAGGAAAGCTATGACAGCATCCGCTTTAACCGGTCAGCTCCCCCAGTACATCGGAAGCACCGGCGGGCTGCTCAATTCCGCTGAAACGGAAGAGAAGTACGCGATCACCTGGACCAGCAAAAGCGCGCAAGCCTTTGAACTGCCCACAGGCGGAGCCGCGATGATGGTTTCTGGCGAAAACATCATGTATTTCGCCCGCAAAGAACAGTGCTTGGCCTTGGGCACCCAACTCCGCACCAAGTTCAAGCCTCGGATCGAAGACTTCAAGATCTATCGGATCTTCCCTGGTGGTGACACCGAGTTCCTCCATCCATTGGATGGTGTCTTCTCGGAGAAGGTCAACGAGGGACGGCCCATGGTGGGACACAACCCCAGGAGAATCGGCGCGAATCCCAATCCCGCAAACATCAAGTTCAGCGGCCGCAACACGTTCGACTCCTGACCCGCGTTCGGCCATGATGCCCAGCGGTCGGTTGCGACAATCTCCTCATGCTCTGCCCCGACCGCTCCGCCTTTTTTGAAGCAGCACGCTGCGGGGCAACATTCATTCCCGTAGCCCATAGCTGGCCCGCTGATCTGGAAACCCCTCTCACCACCTGGCTCAAGGTCGGTGAAGGCCACCCGCCTGGGGTCTTACTCGAATCTGTCGAAGGTGGCGAGAACCTTGGACGATGGAGTGTGATTGCCTGTGATCCTTTATGGACCCTCTCAGCCAGAGGGAATGCCCTAACCCGCCGCTGGCGAGACGGCTACGAAGAGAGCTTTCAAGGCAATCCTCTCGACGTTCTTCGTGAATGCACGAATGCCTACAAGCCCGTCTCCCTCCCAGGGCTGCCACCCCTTGGGCAGTTGTATGGGATGTGGGGATATGAGCTGATCCGCTGGATTGAACCCAGCGTTCCCGTGCATCAAGCCGACGAGGACGCCCCTCCTGACGGCATTTGGATGCTGATGGACAGCATCTTGATCATCGATCAAGTGAAGCGTTTGATCACGGCTGTGGCTTATGGAGATTTGAGCAGCACGAGGGCCGCGGCCAAGACCGCAGATCAGGCCTGGGACGAAGCCATGGGTCGCATCGATGGGCTTGAAAGCCGGATGGCATCACCTCTCCCCCAAGTGCGTCCCCTGCGCTGGAAGCCTGATGCGAGGCCTACCCCTGAAACAGAGAGCAATCGATCCCCAGAAAATTATCAACAAGCCGTTGCCACGGCCCAAGAACACATCGCCGCAGGAGACGCCTTCCAGCTCGTGATCAGCCAACGGCTGGAAACACGCGTCTCGCAACCACCCTTAGAGATCTACCGGAGCTTGAGGATGGTCAATCCATCCCCTTACATGGCCTTCTTTGATTTCGGGGACTGGTACCTGATCGGCTCAAGCCCTGAAGTGATGGTCAAGGCAGAGCCAGACCAGGGAGGCATTCGTGCCAGCCTCAGGCCCATCGCTGGCACGCGCCCACGCGGGCGCAATGAGCTGGAAGACCGAAATTTTGAAGTGGATCTCCTTGCTGATCCCAAAGAACGGGCGGAGCACGTGATGTTGGTTGACCTTGGCCGCAATGACCTAGGCCGGGTTTGCGCCGCTGGCACGGTGGATGTCAAGGAGCTGATGGTGATCGAGCGCTACTCCCATGTGATGCACATCGTCAGCCAGGTGGAAGGACGATTGGCTCAAGGGCGTGACGTCTGGGACTTGCTGATGGCCTCGTTCCCGGCGGGAACGGTGAGCGGCGCTCCAAAGATCAGGGCCATGCAGCTCATTCATCAGTTGGAGCCCGATGCTCGAGGGCCCTACTCCGGCGTCTACGGTTCTGTAGATCTGGCCGGCGCTCTGAATACGGCTATCACCATCCGCACCATGGTGGTCCGTCCTCATCCCGAGGGGGGGTGGAACATTCAAGTGCAAGCCGGCGCTGGCGTCGTCGCCGATTCCGACCCCGCTTCTGAGTACCAAGAAACCCTGAACAAGGCCCGCGCCATGCTCACCGCTCTCGCTTGCCTTGAGGATGCAGAGTCATGATCCAAAAGCTCAGACTCAAAGGGTTTGAAGTGGAGCTATTCACCGGTCGGAGCGACGGTGAAAATGTTGGTGTTGCCGAGCTGGTCAAGCAGGACCTCACTGAATTTTGCGTTGAGCCAGACCACCGCAATCTGGAGTACATCACAGAGCCTGAATCCGATTACGGAAAGCTCAAGGAGGCCCTGCTAGCGCCGCGCCGCCGCCTCCGGACATGGTTGGCAGAACGTGATCTCACCTTGCTCCCAGGCAGCACTCTCACCTTGGGTGATGCCTCGCGGTTTGAACGATCCAATCCAAACGACCCATATCACGACCTCATCGAAGCCACCTACGGCACCACGGTCGTCACAGCCAGCATTCATATCAACCTGGGGATCAGTGACCCGGCCGATTTATTCCCCGCGCTTCGGCTTGTGCGTTGTGAAGCAGCCCTTCTGCTTGCCCTGAGCGCCAGTTCACCCTTTCTCAACCGCCAGATCACCGGCGCCCATTCACAACGTTGGCTGCAATTCCCCCTCACGCCCAAACAGGTCCCCCTGTTTCGCGATCTCGAGCATTTCGTGGAATGGACGGACACCCAGCTGGTGGAGGGGCGCATGCATAACGTGCGCCATCTATGGACCTCAGTCCGTCCCAATGGTCCACAACGGCCCTTTGATCTCAATCGGATCGAACTGCGGATCTGCGATTTAGTCACCAATCCAGATCTGCTTCTGGCGATTACAGCCCTGATGGAACTGCGCGTGTTGATGTTGCTTCAGAAGCCCGATCAACTCGACCCCTTCAAGGCGAGTGAACTGAACGCCGAACAGCTGATGGTGCTCAGTGATACGAATGACGCCGCTGCCGCCAGACATAGCCTTGATGCACAGCTGCATGATTGGCGTGATGGTCGCCAACGCTTATGTCGCGACTGGCTGCGGGAGATGATCAATGCCGTGATGCCTCTAGCGCACGACCTGGAACTGGCCTCCTCTCTGCTCCCTCTCGAATCCGTTCTTGCGGATGGAAATCAAGCCATGCGTTGGCTCAAAGGAATCGAGAATGGACGCAGCCTTGAAGAGGAATTCCGCACTGGCATTCTCGAAATGGAACGGGAAGAACAGCCGATCGACCAATCCCTTGCTGACGCTTTGGGATGATCATGACTCCATCTGATAGCGGTTTCCCATCGATGCATTCGTCCTCAGCCCTGATTCCTGAGAGCACACAGCCCAGGGCTGATGGCCACGAAACAGGCGGTGGACAGCTCCTGCAGCAACGGCTTGCTCTTGTTGAAGACCTATGGCAAACCGTTCTGCGCAGCGAATGTCCACCGGAGCAGGCCGAGCGACTGCTGCGCATGAAGCAGCTCAGTGATCCGGTGCTTCCTGGTGAACATCCAGCGGGAACCGATGCCCTGATCGATCTGATCAAGGAGATGGATCTTGCCGAGGCCATCGCTGCCGCAAGAGCGTTCTCGTTGTATTTCCAACTCGTCAACATCCTCGAACAACGCATCGAAGAGGACACCTATCTCGAGAGCATTAATCGATCCCAGGACCAGGCAGAGCACGTCGATCCATTTGCTCCGCCTCTAGCAACCCAGACCGAACCAGCAACGTTTCGAGAATTGTTTGAGCGCCTCAGACGTCTCAACGTTCCCCCAGCCAAGCTTGAGGCCCTGCTCCAAGAACTCGATATCCGTTTGGTCTTCACGGCCCACCCCACGGAAATCGTGCGCCATACCGTGCGCCACAAACAGCGACGCGTGGCCAGTCTCCTTCAGCAACTTGAGACGCAGCCGCTGACACCCTCAGGGGCAACGGACAGCGTGCGACTGCAGCTGGAAGAAGAGATTCGGCTTTGGTGGCGAACCGATGAGCTCCATCAGTTCAAGCCATCGGTTTTGGATGAAGTGGACTACGCCCTTCATTACTTCCAACAGGTTCTGTTCAATGCCATGCCGCAGCTGCGGCGGCGGATCGTCGCCTCCCTTGCGGCGAGCTATCCAGACGTCAGGGTTCCTTCGTCATCGTTTTGCACGTTTGGATCATGGGTGGGGTCCGACCGGGATGGAAACCCCTCCGTCACCACTGAAATCACCTGGCGTACAGCCTGTTATCAGCGCCAGTTAATGCTTGACCGGTACGTGAGCGCCGTTCAACACCTTCGCAATCAACTCAGCATTTCCATGCAATGGAGCCAGGTGAGTGCTCCCCTGCTCGAATCGTTGGAAATGGACCGACTGCGCTTCCCAGACGTGTACGAGGAGCGCGCCACCCGATACCGGCTTGAGCCCTATCGGCTCAAGCTCAGCTTCGTGCTGGAGCGCCTGCGACTCACGCAATTGCGCAACCAGCAACTGGCTGATGCTGGCTGGCGAACCCCGCCTGAAGGATTGCCATCTTGTGCTCCAGGAAACACCCCAGGTGATGCTCTGCACTACGGCTCCATCGCTGAGTTCCGCAGCGAACTGGAACTGATCCGCACCAGTTTGGTCAACACAGATTTGAGCTGTGAACCCCTCGACACACTGCTCACCCAAGTGCACATCTTTGGGTTTTCACTCGCAGGTCTCGACATCCGGCAAGAGAGCACGCGACACAGTGATGCCCTTGACGAACTGAGCCGGTACATCAATCCCGATCGTGCTTACGGAGAGATGGACGAAGCGGAGCGTGTGGCCTGGTTGATGGAGGAATTACAAACGCGTCGTCCCTTGATTCCTCCGGCGGTTAGCTGGTCCGCAGCCACAGCTGAAACGGTGGATGTGTTCCGGATGCTGCACCGTTTGCAGGATGAATTCGGCAGCCGTATTTGCGGCACCTACGTGATCTCGATGAGTCACAGCGTCTCCGATTTGCTCGAGGTGCTGCTGCTCGCCAAAGAAGCGGGATTGGTGGATCCTTCGGCCCGCCATGCCGACCTGCTTGTCGTTCCACTGTTCGAGACCGTGGAGGATCTGCAAAGGGCCCCTGAGGTGATGGAGCAACTGTTCCAGACCCCGCTCTATCGAGATTTGCTGCCCCAGGTCGGCACCCAGGGGCTGCTTCTGCAGGAGCTCATGCTCGGGTACTCCGATAGCAATAAGGATTCGGGATTCCTCTCCAGCAACTGGGAAATCCATCAAGCCCAAATCGCCTTGCAAGATTTGGCCTCTCGTCAGGGCATTGCCCTGCGTCTATTCCACGGGCGTGGTGGCTCTGTAGGACGTGGTGGAGGCCCGGCCTACCAAGCGATCTTGGCTCAGCCCAGCGGGACCCTGCAGGGACGCATCAAGATCACGGAGCAGGGCGAAGTTCTGGCCTCGAAGTACAGCCTGCCGGAGCTGGCTCTGTACAACCTGGAGACCGTGACCACCGCGGTGATCCAAAACAGCCTGGTGACCAACCAACTCGATGCGACACCGAGCTGGAATGAATTGATGTCCAGGCTCGCCAAAAGCTCTCGCCGCCATTACCGAGCCTTGGTGCACGACAACCCTGATCTCGTGGCCTTTTTTCAACAGGTCACGCCCATTGAAGAAATCAGCAAACTGCAGATTTCCAGTCGCCCCGCACGCAGGAAAACAGGCGCCCGAGACCTTTCCAGCCTGAGGGCCATTCCCTGGGTGTTCGGCTGGACCCAGAGCCGCTTCTTGCTTCCCAGCTGGTTTGGGGTGGGTTCAGCCCTGAGTGAAGAGCTTGAGGCGGATCCAGACCAACTCACCTTGTTGCGCACCTTGCATCAGCGCTGGCCTTTCTTCCGCATGCTGATCTCCAAAGTGGAGATGACTCTCTCCAAGGTGGATCTCGATTTAGCGCGTCATTACGTGACCAGTTTGGGCAGTGCCGAACACCATGATGCGTTTGAGAAGATTTACGCCACGGTGGCCGATGAATATGCCCGAACCAAGGGGCTTGTGTTGGCCATCACAGGCCAAGAGAGACTTCTTGATGCCGATCCAGCCCTACAGCTCTCGGTTGACCTACGCAATCGCACGATCGTTCCGCTTGGTTTTCTGCAAGTGGCGTTGTTGCGCCGCCTGAGAGATCAAAACCGTCAACCACCGATGAGTGAATCGCCCAGCAGCGATGGAGACGGGCGCACCTACAGCCGCAGTGAGCTCCTGCGCGGTGCGCTTCTCACCATCAACGGAATCGCGGCAGGCATGCGCAATACAGGCTGAGTGTCACCGCTTCCGTTCCGACAGCAGGCCGCGGCACCACGACTGCCTGCCCATTACCGGCTGCAGACCGAGCCCCATCCGAGCGGTGAGGCGATCAATGCGCTGCTGATGTCCTGCGGTGAGCCAGCGCATCCAGTGGAGCGTTGGCCCTTGGCGCTCAGTCGCAGCCTCTGGCAACTCAGCATCATCGACGAGCGCGATCAAGCGCTGGTTGGCTTTATTCGAGCCACAAGCGATCTGGCCTTGAATGCCAATCTCTGGAACCTCGCCGCCTCTCCTGGCGACGATCAGAACTCGCTGCTGAACGCGTTAGTGCATCACGCCCTTGCACGCTTGAAAAAAGAATTACCAGGCTGCAGCATCTCGATCTCCGCTCCCGCCATTGCACTGGAGGGATTGAAGAAACAAGGTTTCATCCTTGACCCTGGCGGAATTCGCGCCATGGGCTTAAGGCTCCGATGAAGGCTGGAGCCTGATTGATGACGAGCATGGAGGGACTCGAACCCCCGACCCTCAGAACCGGAATCTGATGCTCTATCCAACTGAGCTACATGCCCCTGCGGCTGTCGCAACAGCTGCGGGTATTGATCGGCAAAACCGGCCGATCCAAGTACCTTAGCGACACGACGCATTCGGACCAATTCGGCTTCTCCAGCTTCAACTGCAGGGCTTTCGCAACCACAGCAACCTGCAGCTGGAGATCAAGGCACCACGCCTCCTGGTGATCGGTAGCAACGGTGTGGGCAAATCAAACCTGCTGGAATCCGTGGAGCTCCTCGGCAGCCTGCGCTCGCACCGAGCCAGCCAGGATGGAGATCTCATCCATTGGGACGCCAGCCGTGCCCTGCTAAAGGCAACCTGCGCAGACCAGCAGATCCTTGAACTGGAGCTGCGTCGCCGCGGCGGCCGCCAAGCCAAGCGCAACGGGAAACCACTGCAACGACAGCTGGACTTGATTGGTCCTCTGCGCTGCGTGGGCTTCAGCGCCCTCGACCTGCATCTCGTGAGAGGCGAGCCCGCCCTGCGCCGCCAGTGGCTCGATCGTGTTGTGCTTCAGCTGGAGCCTGTTTATGCCGATCTCATCAGTCGCTACGGGCGCTTGCTGAGACAGCGGGCCCAATTCTGGCGACGGGGAGGGTTATCCACAGGAATGGAACCGCAAGCGCTCCTCGAAAGCTTTGATAGCCAAATGGCTCTTGTGAGCACACGCATTCATCGCAGGCGTCTGCGAGCCCTTGCCCGACTAGAGCCCCTAGCCGCTGTATGGCAAGACAGGCTGAGTGAAGGCCGGGAGCAACTTCAGCTTTGCTACACCCCTGGCAGTGCCTTGATCGGAGAAGAACAGGAGGAATCCTGGCGACTGGCGATTGAGCAACAGCTCCGAGACCAACGCAAGGAAGAAGAACGTTTAGGCAGCTGCCGAGTTGGACCTCATCGCGACGAAATCGAAATGCGGATCAATGGAACCGCGGCAAGACGTTTCGGCTCATCTGGCCAACAACGCACCCTGGTGCTGGCCTTGAAGATGGCGGAGTTACAACTGGTCGGGGAACTCTGCGGCGAACCTCCCCTTCTTTTGCTGGATGACGTCTTGGCAGAACTCGACCCCACACGGCAGCTGGCCCTCCTCGAGGCCGTTGGAGAAAACCATCAATGCCTTGTTAGTGCCACCCATCTCGACGCCTTTGAAGGCGGATGGCGTGAGCAGTCGCAGATTCTCGAGGCAGACAGCTTGAGATCACAGTCCGAGACGCGGTAGGGTCGCGGGCCATTTACATGAAGATTCTTGATGGAGCAGTCCTTGTTCAGCCTGCATCCCAACCCGGGATGGGCGACGAAAGAGAGCGCTACAGACCTCAGCTCCGACGCGACCACACGCAGTGCCACCGACACCAGTGCAACCGACATGGTTGGCAAACACTGCATTCTCGAGCTCTACGACTGCGATCCTTCAAAGCTCGACGACGAAACTTTTCTCAGACACACCATCACGACAGCAGCCCAGCGTGCTGGTGCAACTCTGCTCAACCTGATCACCCACCGCTTCGAACCCCAAGGGGTGACAGGTCTGGCACTCCTGGCTGAATCCCACATCTCCATTCACACCTGGCCTGAAAACGGATATGCGGCCGTGGATGTTTTTACCTGTGGTGACCACACCATGCCGGAGAAAGCCTGTGAGGTGCTGTGCGAAGACCTAGGGGCTGGTCGTCACGCCCTACGCAGCTTCTTACGGGAAACACCGGCAGCGCTTGGAACAACCGAGCGCATGCCGGCCGTTCCGATCGCGGCCTGAGTGCAAGACCTGGGTTCAGAGGTGGTTGTAAGACGCCGCCTCTGCGGCGAGCAGATTGTTCGTAATCGGGTGCTTTTGAAAATGTTCAATGGCTTGCCTGATGTCTTGCAGAAGCAGGTCCGCCATGTCGCGAGTGAAGTCTCGCTTCACCAAAATTCGTTGGAAGGCTGTTGATTCCAGTTCTCCCGTAAAGGGATAGGCAGGCACCTGCCAGCCACGCATCCGCAACCGATCGGCAAAGTCGTAGAGGTTGAAGCCATGATCCGGATTGTCATCAAGAGTCCAAACCACGGTGGGAATGCCCTGGTCGGGAGCACCGTCATGGATGATTTTGAAAAGGTCCATCTCCCGTAATTTTTCGGCGAAGTACTGCGCATTGGCATGACTGGCCATATGAAGCATGCGATAGCCCTCTCGACCCAAGCGCACAAATTCGTGATATTGAGCGATCACCTGACCTGCCGGCCTTGAAAAATTAATCTGGAATGTCGGCATGTCTCCACCCAGATAGGTCACGTGAAAGACCAGCTCATCGGGCAGATCATCCTGACTCCGCCAGAGAACCCAGCCCACGCCCAGGGGTGCCAGACCAAATTTATGGCCTGAAGCGTTAATCGATTTCACGCGTTCCAAGCGAAAGTCCCACAGGGGGAGATCCGGCGCACAGAACGGTGCAAGAAAGCCACCACTGGCCGCATCCACGTGAATCGGCACATCAAGGCCCGTACGAGCCTGAAGGTCATCCAAAGCCTTGCTGATGGACTCAATGTCCTCATAAAGGCCGTGATACGTCACCCCAAGCGTGGGCACAACAAAAATCGTGTTCTCATCCACAGCCTCGATAACACGCTCAGGACTGATACATAATTCACCAGTAAGCATCTCTAATTCACGCATTTCAATATCCCAATAGCGCGCAAATTTCTTCCAGCAGATCTGCACACTGCCACACACCATGTTGGGCTTATCTGTTGGCAAGCCAGCCGCCTCGCGACGCTTTCGCCAACGCCACTTCGCGGCCATCCCGCCGAGCATGGCCGCTTCGCTGCTCCCAATGGTGGAACATCCAACGGCAGCGCCAGGAGCATTCCATAAGTCGGCCATCATCGAAACACAGCGACTCTCAAGCTCAGCCGTCTGCGGATATTCATCTTTATCGATGAGATTTTTATCCACTCCCAGAGCCATCAACTCCATCGCGCTTTGCGCCTGATAAGTCTGACAAAAAGTGGCTAAGTTCTGCTTACTATTCCCATCGAGGAGCAACTCTTCTTTTAAAAGTTGCACTGTGGAGTTTCCTTCCCGCCCTACTCCAGGAAAGTGATGTTTCGGCAGAGGAGAGAGCATGGCATCAACCAACGCCTGCTCCTCACTGTCACGGAGATGATGACGGGATTGATGCAGTGCCACAAGAAGAATTCATCTTGATAAAAACTATTCAGGGTGGGGAACCAGCGCCACAGTCGTAACGAAGTGGGCGTTTGATCACCTAGCCGCGATTGAGCTTGCCGCTCACAAGCCCTTCCACATCCACACTCACCGAGGTGAAGCCAAGGCTGAGAAGGGTTTTCACGAGCTCACGCCGCAGCGAAGGCTGCAACAAATCGGCAATGCGTTCCTCGGGAACCTCCACACGCGCGGCGAGTCCGTGACTACGGACTCGAACCTGATCGAAGTCCTGCTCAATCAGCCAGGCCTCAGCCTGCCCAACCCGCTGGAGACGCTCACTGCTGATGGCTTCTCCGTAGGGAAAACGGGAGGCCAGGCAAGGCTGCGCAGGCTTATCCCACCAAGGAAAACCAAGGGCCCAAGACAAGCGTCGAACAGTCGCCTTTGTGATCCCAAGTTCAGCCAGAGGAGAGCGAACACCGGCTTCCTTCGCCGCTGCAATCCCAGGACGATGATCTCCCAGATCGTCCTGATTCACCCCATCAAGCACGAGGGCGCCGTTGGCTTCCGCAGCAATCGGAGCCAGATGGCGATGCAGCTCTCGCTTGCAGGCATAGCAACGATCCTGCGGGTTACTGGTGTAACTCGGATCCTCAAGCTCAAGGGTGGAGACCTCCTGGTGCCGCATCCCAAGCCAGGCCGCCTGCTGGCGCGCTTCCAACAGGAGATGGGGAGCGAGGGAGGGCGAAACGCCCGTAATCGCTAAGGCCTGGTCACCAAGCTGCTCATGGGCGATGGCTGCGACGAGGCTGCTGTCGACACCACCCGAATAAGCCACACACACATGCTTCTGAGCGGCCAAGAAATCACGCAACCGCTCCAAGACGTCACATTCCAGCTCTGACAAAGCTTCGAGCTGGCGGAACATCACGTTGGTCAATGCCTTCGCTTCAAATCTCTGTATGCTCCCAGCGTAAGAAGACTCATCCTTTTGCTGCCAATGGATGCAGTCTCATCCAATACGTCTCAAGCCAACCGTGCTCGCAGCAATCGCGGCGTTGGAATCGTCACAGCTGCTGACAGCCGTGAGCGGAGCCTCGGTCAACTCCACGTGTATGACGGCGAGGGCAAAGGCAAAAGCCAAGCAGCCTTAGGCGTTGTCCTGCGAACGATTGGGCTCGGGATCTGCGAGCAAAGGCGCACCAGAGTTCTGCTGCTTCGATTCTTAAAAGGTCCAGGTCGGGCTTACGACGAAGACGCCGCGATCGAAGCTCTGCAACAGGGCTTCCCCCACTTGATCGATCAGGTGCGAACCGGCCGGGGAGACTATTTCAGTGTGGACGAGGTCAAACGCTTCGACCGACAGGAAGCTCAACGGGGTTGGGACATCGCCAAAGGCGCCATTGCGAGCGCTTTGTACTCCGTGGTGGTTCTCGATGAACTGAATCCAGTCTTGGATCTTGGCCTCCTCGAAACCGAAGATGTGATCCGGTCGCTGAAGAGCAGACCGGAAGGGATGGAAATCATCGTCACCGGACGTGGAGCTCCACGCCGGTTGGTAGAGATCGCCGATCTGCACTCTGAGATGCGCGCGCACCGACGCCCCGAGGTGGACAACAACGCCGCGCTGTCGTTTGTCACAGCAGGCGGCATCGAGATTTATACCGGTGAAGGAAAGGGGAAATCCACCAGTGCCCTTGGGAAAGCCCTGCAAGCGATCGGCAGAGGCATCAGCCAGGACAAAAGCCATCGCGTTCTGATCCTCCAATGGCTCAAAGGTGGAAGTGGGTACACCGAAGATGCGGCGATCGCAGCCTTGCGTGAGAGTTATCCCCACTTAGTGGATCACCTCCGTTCAGGGCGTGATGCCATCGTTTGGCGAGGCCAGCAACAACCCATCGACTACGTGGAAGCGGAACGGGCCTGGGAAATCGCCAGGGCTGCGATCGCGAGCGGGCTGTACAAAACCGTGATCCTTGATGAGTTAAATCCCACCGTGGATCTCGAACTTCTTCCGGTTGAGCCGATCGTTCAGGCCTTGCTCCGTAAGCCAACAGAGACGGAAGTGATCATTACCGGCCGGTGCAAACATCAGCCCGCCTATTTCGACCTTGCGAGCGTTCATTCAGAGATGGTGTGCCATAAGCATTACGCCGAGCAGGGCGTTGATCTCAAGCGCGGTGTCGATTACTAATCGCGCTCAATAGCGGGGAACGGAAGGGTCAATCTGCTCTGACCAGGCATCAATCCCGCCTTCCACGTTGACCGCATCGATGCCGTGGCTGGCAAGAAGCTCTACCGCCTTAGCCGAACGTCCTCCCAGTTTGCAGTGCACATAAACCGTTCGGCTCGCCGCGATGGCCTGGATGCGTTCGATCACCTCATCACTCTCAAGCGTGGACAACGGGATCAATTCGGAGCCAGCGATCACAGCAACCTCAACTTCTGCTGGATTGCGCACATCGATCAACGCCAAGTCTTGGTTCTGATCCAACAGGGCTTTGAGCTCAACCACAGAAATGCTTTTCATCAGATTCGATGTCTCCCCGGAGATCGAATCTCCGGCCGTGCAGAACGCTTGGTAGTCAATCAGCTTTTCGATGGGGGCGCGACTTGGCCTTCTTCGCAAGGTGAGCTCGCGAAACCGCATCGACAAGCCATCCACTAAGAGCAACCGACCATCAAGGGGGGTCCCAATTCCGGTGATCAGCTTGATGACCTCAGCGGCCTGAATCAGGCCAATCAAGCCAGGCATCACACCCATCACTCCTCCATCAGCGCAGGAGGGGACGAGCCCTTGCGGCGGCGGCTCCGGCACCAGGTCTCGATAATCCGGTGATTCACTCCCAAGATTGAACACACTCACTTGCCCTTCAAAGCGCTGGACCGAGCCATAAACGAACGGTCGCTTGGTCAAGACGCAGGCGTCATTAATCAAATAGCGACTGGCGAAATTATCCGTTCCGTCCACCACCACGTCGTACGCAGAAACCAGCTCCAGCGCATTGCTCGCCGACAAGCGGACGCCATGCTCTTCCACCCGGCAAAAGGGATTGAGATCTTTTATTCGAGAACGCGCTGATGACGTCTTGGCCTGGCCCACCGTTCCCGTGCCATGGATCACCTGACGTTGCAGGTTGGAGGGCTCAACAAGGTCATCATCCACAACCCCGATGCGACCCACCCCTGCCGCCGCCAAATAAAGCAGGAGCGGCGAACCCAGGCCACCAGCACCAATGCACAACACCGAGCCTGCTTTTAAGCGTTGCTGTCCGGCAACGCCCACTTCGGGGAGGGTGATATGGCGGGCATATCTGGTCTTCTCCTCTCCACTTAGCTGAGGAGCACCCCCCGCTTCAGTCATGGCGAATCCCAGGATCTCCTGGAAGGGACGTCAGAGGAGTCTCCCCCATGACCCGAATCGGCAGAGGATGAACGTCGGCGAGAGCGCAATGGGGAGCCTCGACCTCCAGCCACCAAGCCGCAAGGGCATGGTTGTTTCCCATGATCAGCATCAATCCTGAGCTCCCAGCCCAAAGACGATCTCTTCGACTAGGCACCACCGAAGCTCCCGGATGGGAATGGGCACTCCCAAGCACTTTTAATGAGCGCGATCGCGCCCAACGTTGCGCGGCAATTTGCTCACGGGGGTCGAGCTCAAAACGATCTTTTTCTTGACGACCCACCATGTTTCGGCAAGGCCAGATCAACTGCACGCACCAATCGTCCGAGGCTGAATCCGCCAAGCCATGCTCCTCTCCGAGCAACAGAGCACAGCCTTCTGCAGGTGCGGGAGCCAGAAGATCGTGACGGAGAACCATTAGGCATTCAGCACCAATGATCAACTGGGATGGCGCTTGTGAAAAAAGACCGATAATCTCAGCCAAAATCTGCACTAAGCATTAGTTCCATGAGCGAGGAGTCCACCACCCCGGCGAGTGAGTCAACTTGGACCGCTAACACCAGCGAATCATCCACCAACACTGAAACCGCCAACTTTTCTGAGCGCTACAGCGAAATTCTCGGAAAAGTCAACGAGACCTTAGACAAGGTGGATTGGAGCCAAGCCGGTCGTATCGGCAAAGTGGTTGGAATTTTTGCAGCTGTCATCGTTGCCCAAATTCTGATTAAGGGCATTCTCGACACCATCAATCTTCTTCCTGTCGTCCCAGGGCTCCTCGAGCTTCTCGGCGTTGTGGTGGTGGGCCAATGGAGCTGGAAAAATCTCACCACCAGTGAAAAGCGCACCGCTTTGGTGAATCGCGTTCAGACCCTACGTAGCGAATACCTCGGCTAAAACGGGTCGGATTTTCTCTCTCAATCACAACAACATTGACCTCATGGCATCGATTGCTGTGAGGCATTTTTTTTGGTAGCCACCTCCAAACAGATTGGCGTGATTCAACAGGTGATAGAGGTTGTAAACGACGATCCGATCGTCATGGTTGGGATCTAGCGGCCATTCCTGTTGATAGCCCTCGTAAAAGCGGGCACTGAATCCACCAAACAGATGAGTCATCGCTAGATCCACCTCCCGATCAGCCCACCAACAGGCCGGGTCGATCAAGGCTCCCCGTCCATCAACGAGCACTGACGCGTTTCCTCCCCACAGATCGCCATGCACGAGGCAGGGCTCGGGCTGATGTTGATCCAACCAAACCCTTGTGGCTGCAAGCAACGGTTCGAGTGGATCCAGAGCCAATCCCCAGTTGGATGCCAACTGAAGCTGGGGGATCAGTCGCAAGCTCACAAACGCATCACCCCAAGACGGCAACCAACCAGCTGGTTGCGGCCCCAAGCCAATAAAGCCCTCTTCATCCCAACCAAATCGATCCAACCCAGCGTCAGCAGACGCTCGATGAAGGAGGGCTAACCCTCGCCCTAGCTGATGTTGATCCCCTCGCCCGGACTCAAGCCAGGGCAAAATCAACGCCGCTCGCTCTCCCACCGGGACCACTCCAAGCGGATCAGGGATCAACAGCAGCTCAGGGTCAGCCCAATGCTTGAGGGAGCGGAGCCCCCGGGCTTCCACGTGGAGCATGGCTGGTGACGCCAGCTTCAGGAAGAGGGATCGCCCATCCGATAAGTCAGCACGCCAGGTGGAGGCACTGCCAGCAGGCTCCAGGGTCTTGCACTCACAGCCCTGGAGCTGACCACAATCGTTTTGCAACGCCTCCAGCAGTTGCCTTCGCATTCACGATCCCCCTAACGCAACTGTCAGCATGGCTTGATGCAAAAACGCGACGACGTGATCGTGGTCGGCGGTGGCATCGCTGGACTCACGGCAGCGGCCCTGCTGGCACGCGACGGTGTTTCGGTCACCCTTTTAGAAGCGCATTATCAGCCGGGGGGCTGTGCAGGCACCTTCCGTCGAGGGGCGTACACCTTTGATGTTGGTGCCACCCAAGTGGCAGGGCTCGAACCTGGTGGCAGCCACGCCCGCATCTTTCAACATCTGGATCTGCCCTTACCAGAGGCGGAACTACTCGATCCAGGCTGCGTCGTCGACCTGGCCGATGGATCCACCCCCGTGCACCTTTGGCACGACCCCCTGCGCTGGAAGCAGGAGCGACAACAACAATTTCCAGGCAGCGAAAGGTTCTGGCAGCTCTGCAGCTTTCTTCACCAAAGCAATTGGCTCTTTGCAGCTTCCGACCCGGTCTTACCGATTCGCAATGGCTGGGATTTGAAGCAAACACTGGCAGCGCTCAATCCAGGCAATCTGCTCAGCGCCCCTCTGAGTCTCTGCACAGTCAAAGACCTTTTAACGCTGTCTGGCTGCGGCAGTGATCAACGCCTGCGGCGCTTTCTCGATCTACAACTCCGGCTTTACTCCCAACAGCCCGCCGATCAGACCGCAGCGCTTTACGGAGCGACGGTGTTGCAAATGACCCAAGCCCCTCTGGGCCTATGGCACCTTCACGGATCCATGCAAGTGCTCAGTGAACTGCTGGCATCTGGGTTGAAGCGCGATGGAGGGACCATGCTTCTGCGTCACCGCGTCCAGCAACTGCAGCAAAACTCAGATGGGTCAGGCTGGCAACTTCGCGTTGAAGGACCAGACCGGAAAGAGCAGATCTTTCACGCTGGCGACGTCATCAGCACCCTCCCGCCTCAATGCCTCCCTGAGCTGATCGCTCCTGAACACAGCGCTGACCAGAGGCCGATGCCAGCGCCCTATCGCCAACACCTCACCGAGCTCGAGGCCCCCAGTGGGGCACTGGTGTTTTATGGCGCCATCGACAGGGCCTATCTGCCAAACGACTGTCCAGGCCATTACCAACGGGATGCAAGCGATCCTGGCTCAGTGTTTATCTCGATCAGCCGAGAGGGAGATGGCCGAGCGCCGAAAGGGCAAGCCACCGTGATTGCCAGCGTGTTTACAACCCCTATGGGTTGGTTCTCGGGCTCAGAAACGGAGTACCAAAGCAAAAAAAAGGCCTGTCAAACCAAGATCCGCAACGAGGTGGAAGCCGCCTTGGGCTTGTCAGATCACACCTGGCGTCATCAGGAGCTGGCTACACCGAGGGGCTTTCTGCGCTGGACCGGTCGGCCCAACGGCATCGTCGGCGGTTTGGGGCAATCCCCCAGCCGTTTCGGACCTTTTGGCCTGGCGAGCCGCACGCCAATGCCTGGGCTCTGGCTCTGTGGAGATTCCATTCATCCAGGTGAGGGAACAGCAGGGGTCACCCTGTCTGCCTTCATGGCTTGCAGGCAATTGCTCGCTCAACGCGGCCAAACCCTTGAGCTCAACAGTTGAAACCCTCCGCTACTCCGAAAGGAACTGCGGTCGTAGCGACTGCGTTTTTTCCAGCTCTTTCTCGAGCTGAGCCCAATGCCCCTCAAGAATCGCTTCTTCCAGCTGCTCCAAACTCCAGCGATAAGCCGCTAAGGAGCGAAGCACCGCTTGCGTGTTGTGCGCCGCCATGGCAGTCCCGAGAGCCGGGTTGCCACCCCCCACTCGGCTCGTATCGGCAAAACCGCTCGACGCCAAGGTCCTGGCCAGATCCAGCACAGCAGGATCCCGTTCTTCTCCTACCGCCCGCAATAAAGCAGCACTCACGATGACGGGGAGATGGGAGATCAGCGCCACGGCTTGGTCATGACGGGCCGCATCAGCTGTGAGCCAATGACTACCGAGCCGCAAGGCCAACTGGTGGATCAGCTCAAGCGCCACTGGATCCGTCGCAGACTCAGGTGTTGACACCCAAGGACGGCCACAAAAAAGTCCTGGAAAACCAGAATCAACCCCTGCTTGAGCCGTTCCCGCCATGGGATGACTCCCCACAAAGCGCGGATGAAGATCGCGCCAAACCGCTAGGACCTCTGCCTTCACAGAGCCCACATCAGTGACCACCGCCTGCTCTGGGAGGGCCTTCAGCAGGCTCTCTTCCGGTGCCAGCAACAAGGCCAAGGGGAGGGCCAGGATCACCAGGTCGCAATCTTGAAGACAGCTGGGATCCGTGCTCACCAGTGGGGCAAGCCCTCTGCTGCGGGCCCGTTCAGCGGTGACTTCACGGTGAACCAGGCCTTGCACCTCAACCCCTTGTTGGCTGAGGTCAAGGGCGATCGAACCACCGATCAAGCCCATCCCCACCACGCCGACGCGCTGGATCGACCACGGCTGCACCGCTTGCCCCTGATCCATCGGATCGATTTCGCTCATTCACCCATGTTGATCGATCGATCCGCATGAACCAAACCCATTCAGGGCACTGCTTAGGCTCCTTGGATGCTGGAAGTCCAAGCCCATCAGCAGCTCAAGCAACTTCTCCATCTCGAGGAGATGCCATGGGAGCACCATCTGACGCTTAGCCGTCTGATCGGTCGCAGCTTGCGCAGACAAGATCGCACCCGCATCCGGTTATCTGCGGGTGAGCGGGATCGCTGGTGGCTGGGGTTGCTCGTTCCTCTTTGCCTGCATTCCAAAGACTGTGTGCTGGTGCTCGATGAACGCCAACGGCAACGCTTTCTTCAAGTGGAACTGCCCCGTCTTCGCCAGGGTGGCCTAAGGCTTGCCTGTTGGAGTGGCAGCTCTGCTCCCCCCGGCCCACAACTCTGGCTGCTCTCTCCGGCCGAACTGGTCAACGTTCACCGCCAAGGCGGCTTCAAACCTTCGCATCAGTTGATCATTCCTGAAGCGGAATCGTTGGCGCACCACCTGCGCCAAGCGATGGGGCTCACCATCGCAACCCAGGATTGGGATCGGTTGCGTCAGGCCTACCCAACAGCGGGTCCTGCTCTCCTCGACCTACACGAGCGCCTCAGCCGCCAATTGTTCGCCGCCTCCAGCCGATCCAGTTGCGAGCTGCCCATGCCAAGCAGCGCATTGGTGAGCCTGCGCGACTTAATCGGTTTGCTTGGGTCTGCGCCAGAGCCCTGGACTGAGTTGTTAACGCTCCAGAGTTCGCAATGGGCCAGCTGGGCGCATCTCGACCACAACCTGCTGCAATGGACTTGGACGCTTCAACCCCTAGAACCGCTGCAAACGCTTCGTTCTCTGCTGGAGCAACACCCTTCGATTCTTCTGCAAACGGATGGTGTATCCCTGGAGCGGCCCAGGCATACCGCTGAACGGACGCCAGAGTCAGGGGCCGTGGTGGACATCCAGCTCCACGATCGAATGCACACGGAACCGCTGCGGTTGTTCGCCCCCAGACGGCAACCGTTGCCGAATACGGCGATCTATGCGGAGCATCTGCTCGATCAATGTCGGCGCTTGATTCTTGGGCGGCGCGGACTGACCCTGGTTCTCCTGGACGATCCAGGGCTAAGGCAAAAACTCACCAGCGAACTCGCTGGAGAATTTGGCAGCAGAGTGATTCATCAAGGCACAGCACCGGAAGCCAACGGAGTGATCTGCTGCAGTTGGTCGTGGTGGATGAACCATCAGAACCAGCTACCGGCCTTGGATCAGCTCATCGTTGCCCTGCTTCCTGTCTCCAGCTTGGAAGATCCGCTCACAGCTGCTCGGGTGGAATCGTTGAAAATGCTCGGGAGGGATTGGTTCCGTGACTTACTTCTGCCGGAAGCGCTAGCAAAGCTGGTTCCAGCGATCGCGCCCTTAAGGCAGAGCGGCGGACGGCTGGCCATTTTGGATGGGAGGGTCCGTGCACGGAGCTGGGGCAAGCAGGTCCTGCGCGCCCTCGAACCCTGGTCTCCCCTCCAGAGGCTGTTGCCGGACTGACACCCTCTCTAGTCTTGATATCTGCCAATCAGCCTGCCTCGATGGGAGAAGCTCGACGTCGCAACAGCCAGGGACTACCTCCCAAGCAACGCAAATCTGACCCCAAGGACAGCGAGCGAATCGTTGCTTGGTTGCCGTTAACCCGCAGCCAATCCCAGCAATTTGTTGCCCTCACAACCCGGGGAGCCTGGATCGGCATTGGAGGGCTGGTGGTGTTTTGGATCGTGGTGCGCTTCATCGGACCGGCGGCGGGCTGGTGGACCCTGGCAGACATGCCCTAACGCTTCAGCCAAAAGCCGCTCAGCCGAAAGCCGCCCAACCAGAAGGCGCTCAACGAAAACCCGGTCAAAACCTTTAGAGTTCCTAAAGGTTTCCTGAACCCGTGATGTTTTCACGCCTTGCCGATCAGTACCGCACCGTCGTTCAAGACTTGGTCATGAGCCTTCATGCCCTTGCTTCAAGTCTTCAAAAGCAAGGGATCGTCGCCACCTGCTACGGCTGCGATGACGGCCAAGGCCATGACGGCCATGGCGCATCGTTCGTAGCCGAACTCGGCGATCAACACCTCGTGCGTTTTCTTGTCTCCGACTTCGGGATCAGCTGGGTTGAATCCCGCAATGGACGAGAACTCGTGAAATTTGAGGGCGCTGAAGCCATTCAGGAGCTTCAACGCATCGCTACCACCATTCAGGAGCGCGCCACCACGGGCAGCACTCCTGAAACCGCCAGCCGCTAAGCAGCCCCATCAACAGCGGACTTTTTATCCGTGTCAGCCGGTTTCGCCGCAGGCTTAGCTGCAGCTGACCGGGCCGCAGCAGCCAAAGGACGCATCGAATTCGCCGTCACTTCCGATCCTTCGGTCAACTTCTGACGCACAAGCACTTCGATGGCCTCCTTGGCATCAGGGTTTTGCTCGAGCCAGCCGATGGTGTTGTCACGACCTTGGCCAATGTTGTCGCCCTCGTAGCTGTACCAGGCCCCTTTGCGCGTCACCACACCCGTTTCCTCGGCCAAGTCGAGAACACATCCGAGCGTGCTGATCCCACGCCCAAACAAAATATCGAACTCAGCAATGCGAAACGGAGGTGCCACCTTGTTTTTCGCCACCTTGACCTTCGCCCGAATGCCGTACTCCTCAGTGCCGCGCTTCAGGGTTTGGATCCGGCGAATATCGAGTCTTACCGAGGCGTAAAACTTCAGTGCATTGCCGCCAGTGGTGGTTTCGGGATTGCCGTAGGTCACTCCGATCTTCAAGCGAAGCTGGTTCAGGAAGATCACGGTGCAACCTGACTTGCCAATGTTGCCAGTGATCTTGCGCATGGCTTGGCTCATCAGGCGCGCTTGCGCTCCAACAGCCAAATCCCCCATTTCCCCCTCAATCTCAGCGCGAGGTGTCAGCGCGGCAACCGAGTCGACCACCACAATGTCGACCGCAGCAGAGCGAACCAACTGATCGACGATCTCAAGCGCCATCTCACCCGTATCCGGCTGGGAGACCAGCAGATTTTCGATGTCAACGCCGAGAGAAGCCGCATAGACAGGATCAAGGGCGTGCTCGGCATCGACGAAGGCCGCCACCCCTCCACGCTTTTGCACCTCAGCGATGGCATGGAGCGTGAGGGTGGTTTTTCCTGAACTTTCAGGCCCATAGACCTCCACCACTCGCCCCTTGGGGTACCCACCACCAAGGGCTAGATCCAGAGTGAGAGCCCCCGTGGAGATGGTTTCCACCCGCATTCGGGAGGCATCTCCCAAACGCATGATCGAACCCTTCCCAAAATTTCGCTCGATTTGACCGAGCACAAGGTCCAAGGCCTTGTCCTTTTCCCCTGGACGGGGATTTCCTTGGGAGGACTGAGCGGCTTTCACGTCGGCTGGCATAGCAATGAACAGTTAAGGAGCAAACAGGTGCCGCAGGTCGCCGATTCAGCCGGCGGGAGACCCGCAAACTGAAGTCGACTCAACACTGGACAGATCATCCAGTGCCCCGGCCAACGCCACTTGTCTCATCTAGTACACATGTACGTTATCGAATCAGGGCCAGATCGCCAAGGGGGCTGCAAATTGGCTGGCCGAAAGCAAATCAAGCCCTTCCGGCAACCCCTCTCGGTCCGCCGGACGCAGGTATCCCCAATCGGCCAAAAAGCACTGCAGCCCTTCTAGCCCTGGAGTCTCCAACACCGCTTCAAGGGTGGCCCGCCGATCTTCCACAAACCCCCTCAGCGCCCATTCACGGCGCAATCGCACCAACACCTCAGGCTTTGGCCCGGACTCTCTGCCATCAAGCCTTACGGGTCGAAGCTGGAAAGCATCAAGCAACTCGGCCGTGAAATCACGCCCTTTTGTGGTGAGCACAGACCAAGCCACCCCCTCCTCCTCCAAGCGCGACAAACGCTCAGGCACCCCCTCAAACGGCTGATGCAATGCCACCCAGCCGGAACGATCAGCAGACACGGCCTGACGACGAACGCGTTCCAGGGAGTCTTGAAGCAGCGATGGCTTCCATCCAAACCGATGGAGACCGGCTTGGAGCTGCTGGTCATAATCAGCGGCAAAAGCATCGACACCAAGACGCTGCAACGGTCCATCGGACTCTTGAAGCAAGGCAGCGATCAGGACCATCTCCCAGCCGTGGTGCACCCATGGACGCAACTGACGGAAACTGTTCGGTGTGTGCTCCGGCAGGAGCGCCCCCTGGAGCAGGGATCGGCAAGCTGCTCGGGAACTCGACCAGTATTCGTCCATCCCGTCGAGGATCACCCCGTCGAAATCGAAAACGAGGAGAGGCTGTAGTGACACCGGGAATCCGGAAAAACTGGGCCGCTAGGATTCGAACCTAGGAATGGCGAGACCAAAACCCGCTGCCTTACCGCTTGGCGACGGCCCATTAACCCCAGCTCAGCACCACCAAACTGGTGGTCCCTGCTAGTGCATACATAGTTACCCACAACATAGTGACCTTCGTCAATCCACCTCTCACAACGAATCCCTGATTCAAGGTGGAAACACTCTCAGTCGCCGCTGACCACTGGTGCCATACACATCGCTACGAAGGCGGTAGCGCGTAACGAGCTCTGCCTGCATTTGGCGCACATCGTCGTTGCGGGGAAGCAGCTCCACGGGACGGCCTTGCGGAACCACCACCTGCTCAACGGCCAGACGGCATTCCTCAAGAGCAGCAGAGGCATCGGACTGATCACCAGAGTCCGCAGAGTCTCGATCGCTCACTCCATGATCACGGCGCATCAACAAACGCTCCAAGGCCCTCTCCACTTGAGGGAGGGTGTCAGATTTGATCACCAAGATGGGGACGCCTGCGTCTCTCGCTTGACGACGCAGCTCAGGTTGACGGCCAAGTCCTTGGCGAACGCTCAGCACCACATCGGCCTGCACGAGATCATCCACCGCTTGCACAGCCCAGTCATGTCGGCGAACCGCTTCATCCAGCCGTTGCTCGCTCAGGCCACAACAGAGAACCTGAAGCAGCGTTGACGGCGCCTGAGCCTCCTTTAACGCTGACGGTGCAGACCCCATCTCCACGGGTTGATGTGGGTTTGGATCAACGGGATCTGGAAGCGGGACCGGCGCTAAGGAAGGACGACGCAAGGGCGAGGGAGACACCTGGGGTTCAACGCGCAGAACGCGTCCATCGGAAGCCATCTTCCGCTCTTCAGGACTGGGAACATGCCCGCGCAGCAAGGCATCAACCGCTCGTCCCACCTCTCGATACACGGCCCAGCAACTACGACTGTGTATCTCAACGGCCATTGAGAAGGTCGGTTCCGCCGCCCGCTCAAGCACCGTTTTCTGACTGCGACGACGACGCGCCTCATCGTCGCCCAGGGTGACGGATTCAATGCCACCTATGAGATCGCACAGGGTTGGATTTTTGATCAGGTTGGACAGGGCATTGCCGTGCGCTGTCGCCACCAACGTCACCCCCCGTTCCGCGATCGTGCGGGCTGCACGCGCTTCCAACTCGGTGCCGATTTCGTCAATCACGATCACCTCAGGCATGTGGTTTTCCACGGCCTCGATCATCACGTGATGCTGAAGCTCTGGGCGTGCCACCTGCATGCGCCGCGCTCGACCAATCGCAGGGTGGGGGATATCGCCATCCCCCGCTATTTCATTGCTGGTGTCGATCACCACAACACGCTTCCCCAGATCATCGGAGAGAACGCGAGCGATCTCGCGCAAGGCCGTTGTCTTCCCGACCCCGGGCCGGCCCATCAGAAGCAAGGACTCACCGCTATCGAGAAGATCGCGCACCATCGCCACCGTCCCGAACACCGCGCGACCAACGCGGCAGGTCAAACCCACCACCTCCCCTCGGCGGTTACGGATGGCACTGATCCGATGCAAGGTTCGCTCAATGCCCGCCCTGTTATCAGAGCCAAACTGGCCGAGACGTTCCACCATCGCCTGCAGATCGGCGCGCGTAATGGTGCTCGTTCCAAGGGGGGTGGACCCACCTGAATATCGAGCTTCTGGAACACGTCCAAGGTCGAGAACCACCTCGAGCAGTTGGTCTCTGGACTCCGGGGAAGCCAACGAGGCTTGAAGCTCTGCTGGAAGCAAAGAAACGAGTCGGTTTAAGTCGTCGGTAATGCGCTCGGTCGTCATGGCTCAGCCGGCCAGCAATCGGACCGAAAACAGTCATAGCAAGAGGAACAGGAGGTTGGAGTGCGATCAGCTACGCCGCAACCAGGGAGCAATCAACAGGCGAGCAGCTTGCAGAGACTGAGCCCAGCCATCCGGCCAGTCGCGCAAACGACATCCCCGGTCTTGCGCCGCTTGAAAAAAGGGCTGCACCAGCGCCCTCGCCACCCCACCAAAAGCAACACCAGCAGGTCCCATCGCTCCCCCTTGGGATGGCAGCAATCCAACCGTTGCTGTATTGGTCCCACCAGCCAACTGCAAGGGACCAGGCGGCGCCAAGGGCTGAAGCCGCTCCCACAAACCAACAGCGGCACGGGCCGTCCCAACCCCAAGGTCACCGCTCATGGGACGACCATCAAGCTGCCAAAGCGGGCGTTGTTGGTGCGCACGCAAGGCTTGATGGCGCTGCCACAGTTCTCTGGAAAGCGACTGCACCGTGACGTGATGGCCTTCCAGTCCACAACTCACTGACAGCCGCCTCAGGGGGACATCCGAGAGACGAACCTGTTCCAGGGTTGCCTGAAAAGCAGGCATGCGCCCTGGCGCCGTATGTATTTCCAAAGCATCGGGACGCAAGGATTGAAGAAGGGAAGCCAAGTCATGCAGGCCCACCCGACGATCCAAGGATTGAATGATTTGGGGCGGGCATGCCGGCCAACAGCGACCGCACCCGTAGCAAAGCCGTTCATCAACGCCGACACCTGCCCGGATGGCATCGGCTGGACACACGCGCTCACAAGGCCGTGAGCAATCTGGGGGGCACAGGTCTGGATCAAAAACCGCCTTGCGGAAATGGGCATCATGTCCGTCACTCACACTCACCATCAACCAGGGGCGTCGTCTGGTGCGCTCCCAGGCCCAGTCGAGTCCCTCACGAGCAGCACGCACAACGGCAGCGTCTGCAGCCACGTCCACGCAGTGAACGCCTGCAACAGCGAAGAGCGCGCAAAGATCTCCGATCGTGGCCAAATCTTGGTTGCTGGCGCCGCAGATCAACTTGACCCAGGATCCATTCGCCAGAGCGAGCTCACCGGGATCCGCTCTCTGCAGAGCAGTGGTCACGGTGGAATTCAGTTGTTCAGAAGCTCATTCATGGGTTGCCAACGAAGGCTTCGCGCGCCTCCCATTTCCACCACCACTTTCAAACGAGGCTCTCGACGACACAGATCACACAGGGCTGACAATTCTGAGCGCGATAGGACTTGGCCTTCAAGCAGCCATAACGCAACCGGCTTCGTCCCCAACATCGCTTCACCAAGGAGTGGCATCACCTCCTGAACCTCCCCCACAGCCGCACCGCGGCCAACGCTTTGATGCCCGAGGTGGGGCGGACGAATGCCATGTTTTTGGAATAAAAACACCTCTGGATCGCCCAGACCGCGGGCAGAGGAAAGCTGCGTGCGATACCCAGCTCCGCGCAATCGGCGCAACAAACGCGTTTCAGCACCACCCTCGAGGGGCGCAAACACAGCCATGCAACCTGCCGACTCCAGCTCACGGCGGAAACCACGACCAGACAGCAGCAGCGGCATGAAATTGGATCGAATAACAGGATTCTGGCAGTTAAACGCCACCAGTTAGTGGCTTGATCGCAATGCTGTAGTGTCTTTGTTTGCACTGTTGAACTGTGCCCGTCCGCTAGCCGGGCCTCCAGATCGCAGAGCAGGTTCGGCGTTTGCGCCGGATCCCTAGGCCAGAGCAGCCTCACCAATTCATTGGTGGTACTGCCGAGAAACTCACCGAGCAAACCCTTGCACGGAAAGTCTCAGCCAGCTGATTCGCTCGCTAGCCCCAATCCGCCTTCTTGTTCGCCATTGGCGAGAGGATGACGGTCATGACTGCGTTAATACGATCAGCGCCCTTTTAGGCCTCTTCATTCCTTTGTGAATAAGCGGTTGTTCACGCTGGCGTTCTTACCTCCATGTCTATCGGCATTCTTGGGAAGAAATTGGGCATGTCCCAATTCTTCGACGAGCAAGGAAAAGCCGTTCCGGTCACATTGATCGAAGCGGGTCCTTGCCGCATCACCCAGCTCAAAAGTTCAGACACTGACGGCTACCAAGCCGTACAGATTGGCTTTGGCGACATTCGCGAAAAGCTGATCAATAAGCCTGCGAAAGGCCATCTCGCCAAATCCGGCGAAGATCTCCTTCGCCACCTCTGTGAATACCGCGTCGACGATCTCGACGGGATTCAGGTGGGTGGCGCCATCACCGTGGGTGATTTCGCGGCTGGTCAAAAAGTAGACGTCAGTGGCGACACCATGGGTCGTGGCTTTGCTGGTCTGCAAAAGCGCCATGGTTTCAGTCGTGGTCCTATGACGCACGGCTCCAAAAATCATCGCCAACCCGGTTCGATCGGTGCCGGCACAACGCCAGGCAGGATCTATCCAGGCAAGCGGATGTCCGGTCGCTACGGCGGCAAAAAAATCACCACCCGTGGTTTGACGATCCTGAAAATTGACAGCGATCGCAACCTTCTGGTGGTGAAAGGTTCTGTTCCCGGGAAACCAGGTTCATTGCTGAACATCCGTCCCGCAAACCGGGTGGGCGCCAAGCCCGCTAAAGGAGGTAAGTGATGGCTAACTGCATCGTTCGCGATTGGCAAGGGAAAGAAGCTGGCAAGGCAAGCCTTGACTTGAAGGTTGCCAAGGAAACCAGTGCCCTTGACCTGATGCATCGCGCAGTGCTGCGTCAGCAGGCCCATAGCCGCCAAGGCACCGCAAGCACCCTGACCCGATCAGAGGTGAGAGGTGGTGGACGCAAGCCCTACAAACAAAAAGGTACGGGCCGCGCACGCCAGGGATCTGTTCGCACTCCACTGCGTCCAGGTGGCGGCATCATTTTTGGACCGAAGCCCCGGTCCTACAACCTTGCGATGAACCGTAAGGAACGTCGTTCAGCCCTTCGTACCGCCCTCATGGCGCGTATTGAGGATCTCGTGGTGGTGAAGGATTTCGCCACCACGCTGACGACTCCGAAGACCAAAGAGATCATCGATGCTCTGGGGAGACTTGACGTTTCTGCCACGAGCAAGGTTTTGATCATCCTCACCAATCCTTCCGAAGCGGTGCAACGCTCCATTCGGAACTTGGAGACCGTGAAGCTGATCGCAGCCGACCAACTCAACGTCTTCGATCTGCTCCACGCCAACAAATTGGTTGTGGGCGAGGACGCTCTCGCAAAGATTCAGGAGGTCTACGGCGATGACTGAGCGCTTCACCGGACGTCTGGCCGATGTGATCCGCCGCCCGCTGATCACTGAAAAGGCCACCCGTGCATTGGAACAAAACCAATACACGTTTGAGGTGGACCATCGCGCCGCCAAGCCCGACATCAAAGCTGCAATCGAGCAGCTCTTCGATGTCAAGGTCACGGGCATTAGCACCATGAATCCTCCTCGCAGGAGTCGTCGCATCGGCCGTTTTGCCGGTAAGCGCGCTCAAGTGAAGAAAGCCGTGGTGCGCCTGGCCGAGGGCAACTCCATCCAACTCTTCCCTGAGTCCTGAGGGGGCTGAATCGTCATGGCAATTCGTACTTTCCGCCCTTACACCCCCGGTACCAGAACCCGGGTGGTCACAGACTTCAGTGAAGTCACCGGCCGCAAGCCGGAACGCTCCTTGGTGGTCTCCAAACACCGCCGCAAAGGACGCAACAATCGCGGTGTTATCACCTGCCGCCATCGCGGTGGTGGTCACAAACGCCTCTATCGCTTGGTCGACTTCCGTCGTAACAAGCATGGTGTTACCGCCAAAGTGGCCGCGATTCACTACGACCCCCACCGCAATGCGCGGTTGGCCCTGCTCTTTTACGCCGATGGCGAGAAGCGCTACATCCTGGCCCCAGCTGGGATCAGCATCGGCCAAACGGTGGTTTCAGGCACGGATGCACCGATCGAGATCGGCAATGCCATGCCGCTCTCAGCCGTCCCACTCGGTTCCAGTGTTCATTGCGTCGAGCTTTATGCCGGTCGCGGTGGTCAGATGGTTCGTACCGCAGGTGCCAGTGCTCAGGTGATGGCCAAGGAGGGCGATTACGTCGCCCTCAAGCTCCCCTCCACCGAGGTGCGCCTCGTAAGGCGTGAGTGCTTCGCCACTCTTGGCGAAGTCGGCAACGCCGAAATTCGCAACACCAGCTTGGGCAAGGCTGGTCGCCGCCGTTGGCTGGGGCGTCGTCCCCAGGTCCGAGGCAGCGTGATGAACCCTTGCGATCACCCTCATGGTGGCGGTGAAGGCCGTGCTCCTATTGGGCGCTCGGGACCTGTCACTCCATGGGGCAAACCCGCTTTGGGCCTAAAAACCCGCAAGCGGAATAAGCCCAGCAACAAGTTCGTCCTCCGGAAACGTCGCAAGACGTCCAAGCGGAGCCGTGGCGGACGCGATTCCTGATGTCACTCACCGCTTTGCAGTTCGCTTAATCCGCCATGGGACGTTCTCTCAAAAAAGGCCCATTTATTGCTGACAGCCTTCTACGCAAGGTTGAAAAGCAAAACGCCGCTGACGACAAGTCAGTGATCAAGACGTGGTCCAGGGCCTCCACAATTTTGCCGATGATGATCGGTCATACCATCGCCGTTCACAACGGCAGAACCCACGTTCCAGTCTTCGTGACTGAGCAAATGGTGGGGCACAAGTTGGGTGAATTCGCACCCACACGCACCTTTAAGGGCCACATCAAAGACAAGAAAGGAGGCCGCTGAGACCATGACAACGTCATCCCCAACGGCAACCACTGCCCAAGCGCACGGCCGCTTTATCCGCGGCTCCGTATCCAAGGTGCGCCGTGTTCTCGATCAAATCCGTGGTCGCACTTACCGCGACGCGCTGATCATGCTCGAGTTCATGCCCTACCGCTCCACCGGTCCGATCACGAAAGTGCTTCGTTCCGCTGTAGCCAATGCTGAGCACAACCTCGGACTTGACCCAGCAACCCTGATCATTTCCCAGGCCACCGCTGACATGGGTCCATCCATGAAGCGGTATCGGCCCCGCGCTCAAGGTCGCGCCTACGCGATCAAAAAACAGACCTGCCACATCAGCATTGCTGTGGCAGCTCAGACCGACTCCTGACCCCCCGAGCACACCGTCTGAATGGGACACAAAATCCATCCAACCGGCTTACGCCTGGGGATCACCCAGGAGCACCGGTCACGCTGGTACGCATCCAGCAAAAATTATCCCGCCCTCCTGCAAGAGGACGATCGAATTCGCAAATTCATCCACAAGAAATACGGCTCTGCTGGCATCAGCGATGTGCTGATCGCCCGCAAAGCTGATCAACTTGAGGTTGAGCTCAAAACTGCACGCCCCGGTGTGCTGGTTGGCCGTCAAGGCAGCGGAATCGAAGATCTTCGCAGCGGCATTCAAAAAACCGTCGGTGACTCGAGCCGTCAGGTTCGAATCAACGTGGTTGAAGTCGAGCGTGTGGACGCTGACGCATTCCTTCTCGCTGAGTACATCGCTCAGCAACTCGAGAAACGCGTGGCCTTCCGCCGGACCATCCGCATGGCCGTTCAGCGCGCTCAACGAGCCGGCGTCCTTGGCCTAAAAATCCAGGTCAGCGGCCGTCTCAATGGCGCAGAAATCGCTCGTACTGAATGGACGCGGGAAGGACGTGTGCCCTTGCACACCCTTCGCGCCGAAATTGATTACGCCACCAAAGTGGCCAGCACGACCTATGGCGTTCTGGGCATCAAGGTTTGGGTCTTCAAGGGAGAAGTTTTGAGCGACGACTCCCAACAGCAGATCCCGGTGGGAGCCAATCCCCGCCGTCGGGCCGGTCGTAGGCCCCAACAGTTCGAAGACCGCTCAAACGAGGGTTGAACCGGAGGCCTAAACCATGCTGAGTCCCAAAAGAGTCAAATTCCGCAAACAACAGCGAGGCCGCATGCGCGGTGTCGCCACCAGAGGTAACACCATTGCCTTTGGTGAGTTTGCCTTGCAAGCCCAAGAATGCGGCTGGATCACTTCGCGTCAAATCGAAGCCAGCCGACGTGCCATGACCCGCTACGTCAAACGTGGTGGAAAAATCTGGATTCGAATCTTTCCGGACAAGCCCGTCACCATGCGCCCCGCTGAAACCCGTATGGGTTCTGGTAAGGGCAACCCAGAATTCTGGGTTGCGGTGATCAAGCCCGGCAGGATTCTGTTCGAGATGGGCGGTGAAGAAATCACCCCTGAGATTGCGAAGGAAGCCATGCGCCTAGCGCAATACAAGCTCCCGATCAAAACAAAGTTCATCGCACTCGATGAACAGGAACAGCCAGCCGGCACCAAGGCTGCTGCTACTTCAACCGTGGAGTCCTGACCATGGCACGTCCTACAGCAACAGATCTGCGCCAATTGTCTGACGCAGATGTCACCGAACAAATTGACGGCCTCCGCCGCGAATTGTTCGAACTCCGATTCCAGCAGGCCACCCGCCAGCTGGGCAACACGCACCGCTTCAAGGAGAGCCGTCTCAAACTGGCTCAGTTGCTGACGGTGCAATCGGAGCGCAAGCGCTCCGCTGCTTCCTGATCCTTAAGGAGAACCTTCCATGGCACTCAAAGAAAGGGTCGGCACCGTCGTCAGCGACAAGATGGACAAAACGGTGGTTGTGGCGGTGGAGAACCGCTTCCCCCACCCCATCTATCAAAAGACGGTCAGCCGCACCACCCGCTACAAAGCCCACGATGAAGACAACGCCTGTCGCGTCGGTGACCGTGTCCGAATTACCGAGACACGTCCACTCAGCCGCCACAAGCGCTGGGCCATTGCTGAAGTCCTCAGTCAAAGCCCTAAAGCTGAGGAGGTGTCCAAGTGATTCAGCAGGAAACATTCCTCACGGTTGCTGATAACAGTGGCGCCAAACGGATCCAATGCATTCGCGTTCTCGGCACCAATCGCCGCTACGCACACGTTGGTGATGTGATCGTGGCCACGGTGAAGGATGCGATGCCCAACATGGGTGTCAAAAAGTCCGACATCGTCAAAGCCGTTGTGGTTCGGACCAAAGCCACCATGCGTCGCGATACGGGTAACTCCATTCGTTTTGATGACAACGCAGCCGTGATCATCAACGACGACAAAAATCCCAAAGGCACTCGCGTCTTTGGACCTGTCGCCCGTGAATTGCGTGAACGCAGTTTCACCAAAATCGTGTCCCTCGCTCCGGAGGTGATCTGAAATGGCTACCGCAACATCCAAATCAGCCCCAGCTGAGCGCATCAAGATGCGCCTTCGCAAAGGTGACACCGTTCAGGTGATTGCCGGCAAAGACAAAGGCAAAACAGGAGAAGTCCTGCGCACTTTGCCAAACGAAAACCGGGTGATCGTGGAGGGGCTCAATATGAGAACCCGTCACGTCAAGCCCACCCAGGAAGGTGAAACTGGACGAATTGTCACTGAAGAAGCATCCCTGCATGCTTCCAACGTGATGTTTTATTCCACAACCAAAAAGGTTGCCAGTCGCATTGAACTGATTACCGAAAAAGACGGCAGCAAAAAGCGCCGCCTTAAGAAAACAGGCGAAGTGATCGACTGATCACCTCAATCGCTCTTCTGACCAAGCCCAGAAGTCCTTTCCCCCAGCCATGTCACTAAAACAGCGCTATCGGGAGACCATTCAGCCAAAATTGCTGAAAGATTTGAGTCTCTCCAACATTCATGAAGTTCCCAAGGTGCTGAAAGTCACCGTTAACCGCGGACTCGGCGAAGCAGCCACCAATGCAAAGTCTCTCGAGGCTTCGGTGAACGAATTGGCCCAAATCACAGGCCAAAAAGTTGTCATCACCAGAGCCAAGAAAGCCATTGCAGCTTTCAAAATCCGCCAGGGAATGCCGATTGGATGTGCTGTCACCCTCCGGGGTGATCGCATGTATGCGTTTCTAGAACGCTTCATCAACTTGGCGCTGCCCCGCATTCGGGATTTTCGAGGCGTTAGCCCGAAAAGCTTCGATGGCCGTGGGAATTACACCGTGGGAGTTAGAGAGCAAATCATTTTCCCTGAGATCTCTTTCGACAAGATCGACGCCATCAGAGGCATGGACATCACAATCGTGACGTCTGCCCGCACGGATGAAGAGGGCCGGGCCCTCCTCCGCGAGATGGGAATGCCATTCCGCAGCAACTGAGCCCCCCTCGGAAACCACTATGGCTAATCACGACCCAATTTCCGACATGCTCACTCGCATCCGCAATGCGAGTGAAAAACGTCACGAGTCCACAAAAGTTCCAGCTTCTCGCATGTCCCGCAGCATTGCCAAAGTGCTGCAACAAGAGGGATTTATCGCTGAAATCAGCGAGCAAGGCGAGGGTGTTCGCACCGAATTGGTGCTGGAGCTCAAGTACAGCGGCAAACACCGCCAACCCACCATTCGCTCCATGCAGCGGGTCAGCAAGCCTGGCCTTCGCATTTACAAAAACACGCGCGGCCTGCCCAAGGTCCTCGGAGGACTAGGGGTAGCCATCATCTCCACCTCCAAGGGTGTGATGAGCGACCGCGACGCCCGCAAGCAAGGCGTGGGCGGCGAAGTGCTCTGCTACGTCTATTGACCCGGAACCTGAACCATGTCACGTATTGGTAAAAATCCAATCCCCATTCCCGACAAGGTGAATGTCACACTCGACGGCCTCGCCGTCACTGTGAAGGGGCCCAAGGGTGAGCTCAAACGCACCCTTCCTGTTGGTGTGAGTGTTAACCAGGTGGATAACTCCATCGTGGTGGCACCCACCAGCACAAAACGCAGTTCCCGTGAACGCCACGGTCTGTGCAGAACTCTCGTCGCCAACATGGTGATCGGAGTGAGTCAGGGCTACTCCAAAAAGCTGGAGATCGTTGGCGTGGGCTCCCGAGCCCAGGTCAAAGGCAAAACCCTTGTGGTGAGCGCTGGCTACAGCCACCCCGTTGAAATGGTGCCCCCTGAAGGCATCACCTTCGCGGTGGAAGGCAACACCAACGTCACCGTTTCAGGCACCGACAAGGAATTGGTTGGCAATGAAGCCGCCAAGATCCGCGCCATCCGTCCTCCCGAGCCTTACAAAGGCAAGGGAATTAAATATGCGGGCGAGCGCATCCTGCGTAAGGCAGGCAAGTCGGGCAAGAAGTAATTCCCTGCCAGACACCCTTCAGCTTTACCCACCATGTCGACCCTCTCCCGCAAACAGCAGACCCAGAAACGCCACAGGCGTCTGCGTCGCCATCTCAGTGGCACTGCCGATCGTCCCAGACTGGCCGTGTTTCGCTCCAACAGTCACATCTACGCTCAGTTGATCGACGACGATGCGCAGAGCACCCTGTGTTCTGCGTCAACGCTCGACAAAGATCTGCGATCCAGCCTCAAAGCTGATGGCAGCAGCTGTGATGCCTCCGGTGCCGTTGGCGACTTAGTGGCCAAACGTGCCATCGCCAAAGGCATCCAACAAGTTGTCTTCGATCGAGGCGGCAACCTGTACCACGGCCGAGTGAAAGCTCTGGCCGATGCCGCCCGGGAAGCGGGCCTTCAGTTCTGATCCTGCTCTCACTATGACGACCGAACCCAACAACCAGACCACCTCCAACGACGTGCCATCGGCTTCTGACGTTCCGGCAGCAGCTGAAGGTCAAGGCCAACAACAGGAGCAGCGCCGCGGAGGCGGAGGCGGCCGCGGTGACCGTCGCGGCGGTCGCGGCGACCGTCGCCGTGGCCAAGAACGTGATTCCGAATGGCAAGAGCGCGTTGTGCAGATCCGTAGGGTCTCCAAAACCGTGAAGGGCGGCAAAAAGATGAGCTTTCGCGCCATCGTTGTTGTCGGCAACGAACGCGGTCAGGTCGGCGTTGGTGTCGGCAAGGCCGGCGATGTCATCGGTGCGGTACGCAAGGGAGTTGCTGATGGCAAAAAGCACTTGGTGAAAGTGCCTCTGACCCGCCACAACTCGATCCCGACCCTGTCGAATGGTCGTGACGGCGCAGCGAGTGTTCTCATTCGTCCCGCCGCACCTGGTACCGGTGTAATTGCCGGTGGATCCATCCGCACGGTGCTCGAACTCGCAGGCATTAAAAATGTCTTGGCGAAACGCCTAGGAAGCAAAACCCCTCTTAATAACGCTCGGGCTGCCATGGTGGCCCTGCAACTTCTCCGCACCCACAAGGAGACAGCCAAGGAACGGGGGATCTCCCTCGAGCAGATCTACTCCTGATTTCCCCCATGACTCTCAGACTCGACTCTCTCAAACCCAACAAAGGTGCTCGTCGGCGCAAATTGCGTAAGGGCCGTGGTATTGCAGCCGGTCAGGGTGCTAGTTGCGGTTTCGGTATGCGCGGACAAAAGTCCCGCTCAGGCCGTCCCACCCGTCCTGGATTTGAGGGCGGCCAGATGCCGCTTTATCGCCGGGTGCCGAAGCTCAAGCATTTCACCCTGATCAATCCGAAGTCATTCACCGTTCTGAACGTGAGTGCACTGAACGACATCAAGGCTGGCAGCACCGTCAATCTCGACTCGCTCGTCAAAGATGGCATTGTCACCAGCCCTAAGAGTCCCCTCAAGATTCTTGGCAACGGTGAATTGAAAGCCAAGCTCACCGTTCAGGCAGCGGCCTTTACGGCCTCTGCTCGCGCCAAAATCGAAGCCGCCGGTGGGACCTGCGAGGTTCTCGACTGATCTCGCCAATACGATCTGCTCCGCGCAGATCTAAGGTCTGAGCCGTCCCACTGGATTCCGGTCCTGGGACGGCTTTGCTGCATCAGCCCCATTCTTTTCTTCCTTCTCCATGCTTGTCAGTCGGGGACGCAACCCCAGCGCCACTGAAGTGATTACCCAGTTGGTGCAGAACCCTGAGCTGCGCGGCCGGGTTCTCACAACCTTGGGGTTGCTCATGCTTGTCAGGCTGGGGATCTACATCCCCATGCCTGGGATCGATCGCGTTGCCTTTGAGCAATTTATTGAGCAGGGAGGAACACTCATTGGCTTCCTTGACATTTTCACTGGAGGAGGAATCTCCACCCTTGGCGTGTTTGCCCTAGGCATCCTGCCTTTCATTAACGCCTCGATCATCATCCAACTGCTCACAGCGTCGCTCCCCCAACTCGAGGACCTACAGAAAAACGAAGGCGAGGCTGGTCGGCGAAAAATCGCCCAAATCACCCGCTACGTGGCGCTGGGCTGGGGAACGGTGCAAAGCGTCATTTTTGCGATGATCCTGCGCCAATACGCCGTTGAAGGATTAAGCGACGTCGTCTTTGTCGTCCAAACAGCGCTGGCCTTGGTGACAGGCTCGATGATCGTGATGTGGCTCAGTGAAGTGATCACGGAACGAGGCATCGGCCAGGGGGCCTCCCTTGTGATCTTTTTGAATATCGTCGCCACTCTCCCGAAGGCCTTGGGGTCAACGATTGAGAAGGCTCAGACAGGAGACCGAGGAGATGTTGTGGGGATCATTGTGCTCGTCTTGGTTTTCCTGATCACCATTGTTGGGATCATCTTTGTTCAGGAAGGCGCTAGACGCTTACCCATCGTCAGTGCCAAGCGCCAGGTAGGGGGGACAGCGCTCCTCCCAAGTCGTCAGAGCTATCTCCCCCTCAAGCTCAATGCCGGTGGCGTGATGCCGATTATTTTCGCGTCAGCGCTGATCTTTTTGCCGATCACGATCGCGAACGTCACCAATAATCCAATCCTGATTCGAGCGGCGAGCGCCTTAAATCCGGGCGCAGCCAATCCATGGCCTTACGCGATCGTGTTCTTCTCCCTGATTTTGGGATTCGCCTATTTCTATTCATCGCTCTCTCTCAATCCGAGTGACATTGCCACCAACCTCAAACGAGGCGGAGTTGCCATCCCAGGAGTGAGGCCCGGTAGTGCAACAGCTGCCTATCTGGAGGGGGTTAAAAATAGATTGACCCTTCTTGGCGGACTTTTCCTTGGCGCTGTGGCCATTATTCCCTCAGCCGTTGAGAGGGCCACGGGAGTCACAACCTTCCAAGGGCTTGGTGCCACCTCACTTCTGATCCTCGTTGGTGTCGCGATCGACACCGCCAAGCAAGTTCAGACCTACGTGATCTCCCAGCGCTACGAAGGACTTGTTCGCCAATAAGGCATTCACAATCCAGTCAATCCAATTTCCATGAAACAACGACTGCTTTTCTTAGGCCCTCCCGGCGCTGGAAAAGGAACCCAAGCGGCACTGTTATGTGATCGTCATGGCTTACGTCACCTCTCCACTGGTGATCTTCTTCGCGCGGAAGTGTCGGCAGGAACCGAACTGGGCAAAGAAGCCGAGAGCGTGATGAATCGTGGAGAGCTGGTGAGCGACGCGCTCGTGCTAGCCATCGTGAAAGCCCAGCTTGGAGCCCTGAATGGTCAGGGATGGTTGTTGGATGGATTCCCACGCAATGTTGCCCAGGCTGAAGCGCTCGATCCGCTCCTCAAGGAGCTCAACCAACCCATCGAAGCCGTCGTGCTTCTTGAGCTAGATGACGCCGTCCTGATCGAACGCTTGTTATCCAGGGGGCGAGACGACGACAACGAAGCCGTAATCCGCAATCGACTCGTGGTTTATGCAGACAAAACCGAGCCCCTGATTGAGCATTACCGACAGCGGGGTCTGCTGCAATCGGTGGAAGCCCATGGCAGCATCGAAGCGATCACTGAGCGCATCGAAGGTGTTCTTGCCTAGGTCGCTGTGGTAAATTCGCTGTTTGGAATTTTGGAGAGCCACACCCCATGAAGGTGCGCGCCTCGGTCAAGAAAATGTGTGAAAAGTGCCGGGTGATTCGTCGCCACGGCCGGGTGATGGTGATCTGCCCAAACCCTAAGCACAAGCAGCGCCAGGGATGATCCCTCGCTCCATACTCTGACCGCATCATTCGCTGCCAACAGGCGGCAACTGTCCCCCCTCGATTATTTGCTCAGTGGCAAGGATTGCTGGTGTTGACATTCCCCGCGACAAGCGGATCGAAGTCGCACTTACTTACATCTACGGAATCGGCTCAACTCGGGCCAAGACCATCCTCACCAAAGCCGGAGTCAACCCTGACATCCGCGTGAAGGATCTCGAGGACAACGATGTGCAGAAACTGCGCAACGCCACTGAGTCCTTCACAATCGAGGGAGATCTACGGCGTCAAGAGGGCATGGCCCTCAAGCGCCTGCAAGACATTGGTTGCCTGCGTGGGCGTCGTCATCGGATGAGCCTTCCCGTGCGCGGTCAACGCACCCGCACCAACGCCCGCACCCGCCGTGGCGCCAGGAAGACCGTGGCCGGCAAGAAGAAATAAGCCTGCCCGATTCAATCGGTCTCTCTCTTCATTCAGTACAGCCCTACCCCCCTCAGGCTCTAGCCCATGGCCAAGCCCGCAAAGAAATCAGGCCCCAAAAAGGCCAAACGCAACGTCCCCAACGGAGTTGCCCACATTCAAAGCACGTTCAACAACACGATCGTGTCCATTACAGACACCACCGGAGAAGTTATCTCCTGGTCGTCTGCTGGAGCCAGTGGGTTTAAAGGGGCTCGCAAGGGCACCCCGTTTGCTGCACAGACCGCAGCAGAAGCTGCCGCTCGCCGCGCTCTCGAGCAAGGGATGCGTCAAATTGAAGTCCTTGTTCGTGGACCTGGTTCCGGACGGGAAACAGCCATTCGCGCTCTTCAAGTTGCTGGCTTGGAGATCACCCTGATCCGCGATGTCACTCCCCTACCCCACAACGGGTGCCGCCGCTCCAAGCGGCGTCGTGTCTGAAGATCTCAGCGAATTAGCCCAGGCCCACTTCACTCTCTCCGCTTCAGCCCGTGTTGCAATACCAGATCGACCGTATCGAGCATCAGATCACAGATGATCGCTCGCAGACCGGTGTTTTTCTCATCGGTCCCCTCGAGCGTGGTCAAGCAACGACTCTCGGGAACTCTCTCCGACGGATGCTCATGGGCAACCTCGAGGGAACAGCCGTTACCGCTGTCCGCATTGCTGGAGTTAATCACGAGTACGCCACCATTCCAGGTGTGCGCGAAGACGTGCTTGACATTCTCCTCAACTGCAAGCAGCTCACGGTTAATAGCCGTACAGACGAACTGGAAATCGGCCGTCTGATCGTCTCGGGGCCTGCAACCGTAAAAGCCAAGGACCTGCAGTTCTCATCCCAAGTGCAAGTGGTGGATGGTGAGCGTCCGATTGCCACTGTCAGCGAAGGGCACAGCCTCGAACTGGAAGTTCATGTTGAGCGCGGCGTCGGCTATCGCCCTGTTGATCGCCATAACGAAGACACGAGCGCCATTGATCTCCTTCAGATCGATGCTGTGTTTATGCCTGTTCACCGCGTGAATTTCACGACGGATGAAACCGCTGTTGCCGAGGGTGGATCTGCCCGCGAACGACTCCGCATGGAAGTCGTGACCGATGGATCGATGACCCCGGATGACGCGATTGCCCAGGCTGCCAATCAGCTCATTGAGCTGTTCCAGCCTCTTGCCACCGTCACCATGGTGGAAGAGCCAGGGCTAGAGCCTGAGCCTTCTGCCGAAGCTCAAATCCCCCTCGAAGAGCTTAATCTTTCTGTTCGGGCTTACAACTGTCTTAAGCGCGCCCAGGTGAATTCAGTCTCTGACCTGATGGGTTTCAGTTACGAAGATCTTCTCGAGATCAAAAACTTTGGCTCGAAGTCAGCTGATGAAGTGATCGAAGCTCTCGAGCGCATCGGCATTTCGATCCCCCAAAGTCGCACTAGCGTCTGACCCCTCCTTCCTTCAGTTTTCTCTTAGAACCATGCGCCACCAATGTCGAGTTCCCCTGCTGGGCCGCCCGGCTGACCAACGCAAGGCGTTGCTTCGCGGACTCACAACACAGCTCATCCGCGAAGGCCGGGTGACGACAACCAAAGCGAGAGCCAAGGCTCTGCGTGATGAAGCCGAACGGATGATCACGTTGGCCAAGAACGGAAGTCTCGCCTCCAGGCGCCGCGTTCTGGGCTATGTCTACGACAAGCAGTTGGTCCACGCCCTCTTCGACAAGGCCCCAACGCGCTACGGCGATCGGAACGGCGGATACACCCGCATCACCCGCACGGTGCCTCGGCGTGGCGACAACGCTGAGATGGCCATTATTGAGCTGGTCTGATTCACCCAATCAACACAGCTTCATCCGTGTTGCCTGTGACCCCAAATCCCTCGTCTGAGGCTGAAAGTCCAATTCTTCAAAGAATTGCGATCAGCTTGCAGTACGAGGGATCTTTTTTTTGTGGTTGGCAGCGTCAGACCCAAGGACGGGGTCAGAGCGTGCAGGCCGTTCTGGAAAAAGCCATTGCAGCCCTCGATCCACACCGACCCGTGAAGGCCATCGCCGCTGGGCGAACCGATGCCGGTGTTCATGCTTCAGGCCAAGTTGTCCACTTTGACTGCAGTGGCCCGATACCAGCGAGTCGCTGGGCACCAGCACTGAATGGGCGCCTGCCTGGGAGCATCCGTGTGCGCGAAGCCATCGAGCGCCCGCAGAGTTGGCATGCTTGCTATTCGGCCATCTATCGGCGCTACCGATACACGATTTATAACGGCCGCAGGCCCAATTTATTTTTGGCTCCCTGGAGTTGGCATCGCTACCAGAGGCGACTCGATGAGCAAGCGATGGCGCAAGCGCTCTCTGCATTGAAAGGAGAGCATGATTTCGCTGCCTTTCAACGCGCAGGCAGCCGCCGATCTCACTCAAGGACAACCATCCAAGACGTCAACATTGAACGAGACGGCGATCTCTTATGCGTGGAGATTCAGGCCAGCGGCTTCCTCTATGGAATGGTTCGACTCCTGATGGGGCAACTCATCTCCGTCGGCGAACACCGCCTCACCCCACAAAGATTTGAACAGCGTTGGCGGGAACGTCGTCGAGACGAAGTGCGAGAAGCCGCCCCACCCCATGGCCTCTGCCTGCTGAGAGCTGGATACCCGGAGGATCTATTCAGCAGAGGTGGCTGGTACGATTGCCAACCGCGGTTTGCTTTGGCGACGTGCGATCCTCCTCCGGATCCTCCGCCTTGGCCGCAAAACCAATAAGCCCATTGCCTGAGGAAGCCCGCTGCCCCGGTCTAGGAATCAAAAGCCAAGACCAGTGACAAGGTAAACTCGATCTTTGAGCTTTGATCAGATCACTCAAGTGATCTGATGCTCCCTGCCCAGCTCCGCCGCTTGCGACGGGGTATACGAGAACCGGCATGCCGGCGCGATGAACAAGACCTCCGTTCCTTCCATTGATTCGATCGACCGCCAGTGGTATCTGGTTGACGCAGAGAATCAAACCCTCGGTCGCCTAGCGACTGAAGTGGCTGCTGTGCTGCGTGGAAAAAACAAAGCCAGCTTCACTCCTCACCTCGACACTGGCGATTTTGTGATCGTGGTGAATGCGGACAAGATCCGAGTTTCAGGCAAGAAGCCGCAGCAGAAGCTGTATCGCCGTCACTCAGGCCGTCCAGGTGGCATGAAGGTGGAAACCTTCGAGCACCTCCAGGAGCGTCTTCCAGAGCGCATCGTTGAGAAAGCGATCAAAGGGATGCTTCCCCACAACGCCCTGGGCCGCCAGTTGTTCCGCAAACTCAAGGTTTACAAGGGCACCGAGCATCCCCATGCCGCCCAGCAACCCAAGACCCTCCAGCTCGACCCTGCCGCTTCCGCACAATGAGTAGCTCAAACAACGCCGTCGTTTATTGGGGCACAGGTCGCCGCAAGACCTCCGTCGCCCGTGTTCGCTTGGTTCCCGGCAATGGCACGATCACCATTAATGGACGCCCTGGCGACAACTATCTGAATTACAACCCCGCCTACTTGGCTGCGGTGAAAGCCCCTCTTCAGACCCTGGGACTCAGCACCGAGTACGACGTTCTTGTGAACGTGCGCGGCGGTGGCCTGACAGGTCAGGCGGATGCCATCAAGCAAGGAGCTGCACGAGCACTCTGCGAACTCTCGGTTGATAACCGCAAGCCACTGAAAACCGAAGGTCATCTCAGCCGAGATCCCCGTGCGAAGGAACGTCGCAAGTACGGACTGAAGAAGGCACGTAAAGCGCCTCAGTTCTCCAAGCGCTGATTTTCACCAGATCACCCAATTTTTTGTTTTCCCATGCCTAAGCCCGACATTCACCCAACCTGGTATCCGGATGCAAAGGTGATTTGCAACGGTGAAGTTGTCATGACCACCGGCTCCACCCAGCCTGAAATCAATGTTGATGTCTGGAGTGGAAACCATCCATTCTTTACCGGCACGCAGAAGATTCTCGACACCGAAGGCCGTGTGGATCGCTTCATGCGCAAGTACGGCATGGGCAGTGTTAACAACACCACCTCCGAGACAAAGGACGCCAAAGACGAGACTTCTAAAGAGTCCTGAGCGCTCATAACGCCCATCAGTTCCCGGAACTCGTGAGCCCAACCTCCTCTCGCAGAACCTGTCTGCGCTTGGGGGTTTTTTGATTACTGCTCCCTGAGGGGATGGACACAACAACTCTGATCAGTCGCTTGGAAGCGGCAACCAGCAGCTTCCACAATTTGGAGCGACAGCTGGCAGATCCCGATGTGGCCGCTGACCCACAGCGGCTAGAAACCATTGCCCGTGAGCGTTCACGCCTGGAACCTCTGGTTCTCGATTACACCAGCCTTCAGAAGGTAGAAGCCGAGCAAGTTCAAGCCAAAAGCCTGCTGAAAGAAAGCCGTGGCGATGCAGCCATGGAAGAGTTGGCCCAACAGGAGCTTCAAGAGCTCGATCGCCACCATGCCGATCTGATTCAAAGGATCACCCTGGCTTTGTTGCCCAAGGATCCCAGAGACGAGCGCAGCGTGATGCTGGAAATCCGTGCTGGGGCAGGTGGAGATGAAGCCTGTCTTTGGGCTGGAGACTTAGCGCGCATGTATGAGCGCTTCAGCAGTCGACGGGGATGGAGTGTGAAACCGGTCAGCGCTAGCGAAGCTGATTTAGGTGGCTACAAAGAATTGATTCTTTCGGTGAAGGGGGATGCCGTCTTCAGCGAACTGAAATTTGAAGCCGGCGTGCATCGGGTGCAAAGGGTGCCCTCCACAGAATCCCAAGGACGGGTTCACACCTCGACAGCCACGGTTGCCGTGATGCCAGAGGCTGATCCGGTTGAAGTGGAGATCGACCCCCGCGACCTGGACATCAGCACCGCCAGGTCGGGCGGCGCCGGCGGCCAAAACGTCAACAAAGTCGAAACGGCGGTTGACCTGATGCACAAACCAACCGGCATCAGGGTGTTTTGCACCCAGGAGCGCTCGCAAATGCAAAACCGCGAACGCGCCCTCGAGATTCTGCGCGCCAAGCTCTACGAACGCCAACTTGCTGAGGCCAATGCCAGCGAAAGATCAGCCAGGCGCGCCCAAGTGGGCACGGGAGATCGCAGTGAAAAAATCCGCACTTACAACGCCAAAGACAACCGGATGACAGATCACCGGCTCGGACGCAACTTCAGCCTTGATCCCGTACTGGAGGGTCAAATGGATGATGTCATCGATGCCTGCATCGCCGAAGAACAACGAGGCAAACTCGCCGACCTCAGCGAACAGGCTGATTGAACAGAGATCGATTAGGCACCGATCACATACTTGGCCCATTCGAGATAGCGACCAGAGTCGATCTGGCGTACGGCTTCAAAGCTGAGGCTGCTATGCGGACGACGTGGCACACGATTGAGGGGCATCCCCGCCTCCTCTGGCGTTCGGCTGCCCTTGCGAACATTGCAGCTCAAGCAAGCGGTGGTGATGTTGTCCCAACTATCACCACCACCACGGCTGCGGGGCATGACGTGATCGATGGAGAGCTGCTCCGTGCGCGAGCCGCAGTACTGACAGCAATGGTTGTCCCTCTGAAACACGTTTCTACGCGTCAAAGGAAGTTGGCGAAAAGGCACCCTTACGAACTGAACAAGACGAATCACCGTCGGCAGATGGGTGCCTTGACGGATCAACTTGCTTTGGTCGTGCTCCAATCCTTCCGCTTTCCCTTTCATCAACATCACCATGGCTCGCCGCCAAGTTGTGATGTTCAGGGGTTCATAGGAGGCGTTGAGAACCAGAACTTGGCCCATTCCAACCCTCCAATAATGGGCATGCTATCGAGAATCACAGGGACGTCTCTGTGATCTTCACTACCCTGCTCGCATGCGAGATCAGATCGCCGACAACCAAAACTCTCCCTGGGTTCAGAATCCAGCGGAGGCCAACCCACGCCAGCGCGCCTGGCTGGAGGTGTCGGACTCTGCCATCGAAGCGAATGCCCGTGCTCTAAAACGCCACCTTGGTCCTTCCTGTGATCTGATGGCTGTCGTCAAAGCAGACGGCTATGGCCACGGAGCAGAAACCGTGGCCAAAGCCTCTGTTCGTGGTGGTGCCACGAGCTTTGGTGTGGCAACACTCCAGGAGGGGATCGACCTTCGGAATGCAGGGCTTGATCAGCCGGTGCTGGTGTTGGGGCATCTCTCCCAACCCGATGACCTCAGAGCCTGCCTGCAATGGCAGCTGATGCCCACCCTCAGCAGTATGCGTGAGGCCTTGCTCTGTCAAAACCTGGCGGATAGCAGTGGGCGACGTTTCCCCGTGCAACTCAAGCTGGACACGGGGATGACCCGCCTGGGCTGTGACTGGAAGGAGGGCAACCGGCTGGCCCACGCCATCCAACAGCTGGATCAACTCCACCTTTGTGGCATTTACAGCCACCTAGCCCTGGCGGATGGAGAACGCGACGGCCATGCAGCCCAGGTCACCACGCTCCAGGAAGAACGCTTCGAAAGCATCACATGCGAACTGCGAAGCCCAACCTTGAAGCGGCATCTCGCCAACTCAGCAGGGACCCTGCGGGATTCGCGCCTTCACCACGACCTTGTGCGCGTGGGACTCGCTCTCTACGGTCACTGCCCCAGCGAACATCTCGATGGGATTCTCAACCTGGAGCCTGCGATGAGCGTTAAGGCCAAAGTGAGCCTGATCCGCGAGGTCCCTCCAGGGGTTGGCGTCAGCTATGGGCATCGCTTTGTCACCAAGCGGCCCAGTCGTCTAGCCGTTGTCAGCATCGGCTACGCCGATGGAGTGAGCCGCTGCCTTTCGGGCCGCATTCATGCGCTGCATGATGGCCACACGCTTCCTCAAGTGGGAGCCATCACCATGGATCAGCTGATCCTCGATGCCACGGAGCACACGGGCCTGGAAAGCGGTGATGTTGTCACCCTGCTAGGCCGCGATGGCGAACAAACCATCAGCCCTCGGTCCTGGGCGGAACTTGCCGATTCCATCCCCTGGGAAGTGCTCTGCAGTTTCAAACATCGCTTGCCGCGCTTAGTGATCTGAGCATTTGGCACACCTCTTGGTAAGATGACTTGGCTGCTGGAGAGGTGGCTGAGTGGTTGAAAGCGGCTCCCTGCTAAGGAGTTACAGGAGGCAACTTCTGTCGAGGGTTCGAATCCCTCCCTCTCCGTTTTAAACAAGCCCCTAGTTCTGCTTGACGTTGCTTCCACAGAAGCATTCAAGAGGAGAATTCAGGCGCTGTGATTTTGATATTGCGATGAGCATTCGCTCTGACGAGCGGACATTATTTTCAAACGAGCAAGCGGCGCACCAAGTGTCATCGAACGGAGCCTTGATAGCCGTCTGCCGCGAAGACTTTAAAAGCCAAAACAAATAGATCAAGACATTCTCGGTAGCGCCTTAGCCAGGTCATAAAAAACCTTGTTCGCAACATATTGCGCAATGGGAAAGCCCCTCCACTCTCATAAGCACAGCACAGCAGCCCAAAGACCTCATGCCTCTTTTCTCCTGGATCGATATAGATTTCCAACAGCTTGGAAACCCCTAAGGAATTCCAATGAGATTTTGCACAAACATCATTTAAAACGTAAGCAGAGACCTTAAAGACAATTGCTTGATTGCGAACAGCAGGATCGTTGCAAGCAATCACTTTTTTAGCTTTGAAATCAAGGCAGATCCAATGGCTCACTCCACACTCCACAATCTCGAGATAAATAGCCTTCCCTAAATACCAACGCAAGGGCAGGGGAGTCGAACCAATGACCCCAGAAAAGTAACGATTGACCAGCGCCCACTTAACACGAGCCTTGGCTTCTTTGTCGTAATGAGCGGAAAGAGAATCAGCCACATTATGTTGATAATCTTTCAACAGCGTTTCCCTATCCGTACCAGCGATTGCCGTCCGGAAGGACTCATTTTTCGACAACAAACAGCCACTTTCTACGTCTAGGCTTTCACCTGGCAAAACCAGCTGGACCTGCATACCATCAAACCGCTCCGCGCAATTAGAGAAATCTCTGTCAACATAATCAGAGAAATTCAAGATTTTATTGTACTGAAAAGTGTCCTTATGCAGGCAAGCAACATTGCTTGCAAAGGGGATCGCCGTTGAAGCACCTGTCAAATAACAAGACTGGAAAAACTCATTGCTATAGCCCTGCAAACTTTTGTCATGATTGGCCTCCAATCCCTCTGCAGATTTTCCGCGAATACAAGATCTCCAATTCGCACTGGAATGGCTCCTGAGAGCATATTTTGGCTTTCCAGCAATCGAAGAAAGATGCTTGAGGGAGTGGCGCGTTAACTTGCAATCGTTCATATTCCATATCCAATTCTGCCCAACCTTGATCGCGAGCGTAGAATCCGCGAACGCAATACCTTGCTGAAACGAGACCAAGGTAAACGCATCGTAGCGGTAACTTTTGGCATGAATTAATTGGTCAATCGCTATTGACTTTGCAAACAGTTTCAAGTCTTGATAAAGCCTAGACTCTGGCGTTCTGGGGATCAAAAATCTCACATTCCCCAATTCTGAAGCAAGCTTTTTAAGCGTTGGGCCATGAAAATGGTCCCAATGCAAATGGGTGATATAGATCAAAACCAATTTCTTTTGCTTCCAGACCTTCAACAGGCTCTCAAGACTCTCGGGCCTTGGAAAATTCCACCAAGACCGCCAATAGCAGGACCCAAACAACCAGGGATCACAAAGAAGGGAGATCTCTTTAAGCCTAATTTCGCAACAACTATGGCTATGAATCAGAAGCGATCCACCTTCCTGCTGCGAGCCACCACTCATTCTTCAAACATTTTGTTGTTCAAATCCTAACCGAGTCAACGTCGCCATCGCCTATCGACTCGAAAAACATGCAACTGAATCAATCGTCTCGCAACGAAGCAATCGATGGGCACTGAATCCAGCAAGAAAGAAAACACATCCAAAACGATTACCGCCTCCAAGAGCACAAACAGTCACTCAAAGACCCAACAGAAAGACAATCTTTCCGCGAGAAAATATCAAGATTGCAGGCCATTGATTCCGTCAAGAATCTCCGGGAAAAGCAGATAACTCCCTCGCAATCCCCGGCAACAACTGGTTGTCATTGGCACGTTCAGGACCCACGCTGAACACCACCAGCATCTGGGCTATGCCCTCAGGATCAGTCCACCAAGCGGCGTCATGCCTGGCCTGACTCATCCATCCGGCTTTGCTCCATAGCCTGCTGTTCTCTGGTAGGCCTTCGCCAAGAAAACCATCCACCTGATTTTCAGGATCAGCGCTCCTCTCGCCCTGATCTAAAGAGCGTGCGAGCGCTGAACGCAGCCGATGACAAGCCGGAGGGGAGAGCAGGCCGTCGGTCATCACCGCCTCTAACAACCGAGAGACGGCGGCAGTTGTTAAGGCATTGCGGTTGCTGTTGTTCTCGCCATAAAACCTCTGTTCCCTCCCATAGGGCCCATCCCCCCAGGTTTTCTGGCAGCAGTTCACCCGTTCAAACTCAGCCCAGCCAAAATCCAACAACCACTCATTCACCAATTGACGCTGACGCTGCCAGCTCACCCATGCTTCGCCCTGCAGGTCTGGCCCACTGGAGGTGCCCGTTAGATAGTCCATCACCAATCCAGTGGCATCGTTGCTGGACAGAGCGATCATGTCGTTGACGGCACGCCGTAACTCCGCCGTTTCCAGAAGGAGACCCTTTTGCAGCCAAGCCTCAACCGCAACGGCATAAACCAATTTCACAACGCTCGCTGGATAGAGCGGTTTCTGATCAGCCCAAGCAGCACCAAATCCGCTCCCCGTCGACAGATTGGCTTGGTCGTAACGCACCCAATTCACGGCAATCTGCTCGTGCAATCCAGGGCGGCCCTGCTCAGCGAATCGATCGATCAAGCCGACGAGGTACTCCTGCATCGCCGGCTCGGCACGGTAGAACGCCATTGCACAGGCATCAGTCAATGCCGACCCTAGGCACCGCCCTCACTCCCGAACAGCTGAGCAAAGGAAGCTGTTGGACATTGAATGTGGATGTTCAAGGGTATGCGCGCAGTCATGGCAGCGGCTTAGCGACGCAAGCGTGCGCTGGCAGAGGGTTTCGAGTTCTGGCCGATCCGCCTGCGGGCGCCCATCGCGTCAAAACAGCTTTGCTTGAGGATGGGTACCCCTGTTGGATGGCCATCGATGACCTCAATGGTCAGGCCGTAGCGCGCAGCAACTGGCGTCCTCGCCTCCTCGATGCAGAGAGCATTCAAAAGCGTCTTCCGTTCGTGCTTCGTTGGCTGAAGGACGCTGCTCAGATCCCCAATCACTATCTATGGGGGGGGACCGTCGGTCCTGATCTCGACTGTTCAGGCCTTGTGCAAACCGCCTTTGCCAGCCAAAGCATCTGGTTACCTCGGGATGCTTACCAACAGGAACGGTTCTGCAGCCCCGTGGCGGTCCGCCCCGGGAATGATCAACTGCTGCGCCCTGGAGATTTGTTGTTTTTTGGCACGGCACAGCGTTGCACCCATGTGGCCATCCACCTCGGACAAGGTCGCTACATGCATAGTTCGGGGCAGGAGCACGGGCGCAACGGGATTGGCATCGACAGCATCCACCCCTCGGACCAACACCCCGTGGCCTGCCACTACCGATCCGAACTTCGCGGAGCCGGCAGGGTGACGCGCTGCCATGACGGCTCCACGCTTCCTTGAAGAGATCCCTCGATGCCGGATTAAGTTGCTCGCATCGCTCCACATCTGGATGTCTCTGAGCCCAGCAGCACCCTCAAACGCATCCGCAAACGGGGAGAGCAGTCTCGACGTATCCGTAGTGGTGCCGCTCTACAACGAAGAAGAGAGCCTGCCCGAACTTGTCGAGCAACTTCTCGCATCCCTGCGGCCCACAGGCGAGCGCTTCGAGCTGGTTCTCGTGAATGATGGGTCGTCTGATCAGACCGCAGCCGTGCTCGCGCAGGTGAGTCAGGAGGTTCCAGAGCTCGTTGGCGTGCTCCTGCGCAAAAACTACGGTCAAACCGCTGCGATGGCCGCTGGTTTTGACGTGGCCCGTGGCCGGGTCATCGTCAGCTTGGACGGCGACTTACAGAATGATCCAGCCGACATCCCCTTGCTCCTGGCGAAGCTGCGGGAGGGCTATGACCTCGTGAGCGGTTGGCGTCACCAACGCCAGGATGCCGAACTCCAGCGCAAGTTGCCCTCGCGCATCGCCAACCGACTGATCGGCAGGGTCACAGGCGTGAAGCTCCATGACTACGGCTGCTCACTGAAGGCCTACGACCGGGCCGTTCTCTCGGACATGCGCCTGTATGGAGAGCTTCATCGCTTCCTGCCCGCATTGGCTTTCATCGAAGGCGCACGGATCACCGAGGTGAAAGTGAATCACCGGGCAAGGCAGTACGGCAGCAGTAAATACGGCATTGATCGCACCTTCCGGGTGCTCATGGACCTCCTCACCGTGTGGTTTATGAAGCGATTCCTCACGCGTCCGATGTACGTGTTCGGATTCGCCGGATTGATTGCGATTGCGTTGAGCGTGATTTCCAGCAGCTACCTCCTGCTGATCAAGCTTCAAGGAGCAGATATTGGCAACCGCCCCCTGCTGACGCTGGCGGTGGTTTTGGGGTTGGCAGGCATTCAATTGTTCTGCTTTGGACTGTTGGCAGAGCTGCTCATTCGCACCTATCACGAAAGCCAAGGGAGACCGATTTATCGCATCCGCGCCACGTTGCGCGGGGGCCGTACAGATTGAGCAGGAGCAGGGGCAGGGCCGCCACGATGAGGTTCGATCGCGGCAGCTGATAGCTGCACGATGCGAGCGTCCACATCTCGCAGTCCCCTCCTGAGCAGGGGCACGGTGGAGCGATGCCCCCATTCACAGGCGATTTGAATGGCCCGCAAGCGCTCATCCGGATGACCGTTGTTAAAGGCATGCAGCAATTGCTTCCTTAAGGCCATCGCTTGAGCTTCTGAGCACGGTCTCTGCCAGAGCGGCTCTGCGCTTGCTTCATCGCCGATCGGCTCAGACGCAGGCGACCCGTCGTCCGAGCCTCCATCCACAAGCCCAAGTTGCGCTCGGTTGATGGCCGCAACCATGCCCGCATCTGTACTACTCAGGATTGTTTTGGAGGGACGCCGCCCGAATCCCCACAAAACAAGAACCAAAACAAACGCAGCGCCACCGGCAATGAGCTGATTCATCGGAAAGAAATCGCGAAGACGAAGGATTGAACTTTTATGTCGCCGTCCCGATTGAGGACGGGCCGCATCAAGGGCTTTCTATACAGTAAATAAGGACCTTTTGGCGTCGCCATGACCGGAGAATTCGTCGCTGCCTGGATGCCCTCGGTGTTTGTCCCCCTTGTGGGAATCATGGGACCAGCCGTGGCTATGGCTCTGCTTTTCAATGTGATCGAAGCCACTGACTGATCGGCGGAGACCCCCCAGATCACCTCTGCACATCGCAACCAACTCGCCTTTCCTTCCATGACAGTGACCCCCGTCGCCGATCCCACCGTCGGCAACCTGGCCACACCTGTAAATAGCAGCTACTTCAGCAAGGCCTTCCTCAATGCCTTGCCCGCCTATCGCCCGGCTTTATCTCCCAACCGCCGTGGTCTTGAAATTGGCATGGCCCATGGATTCTTCCTCTATGGACCCTTCACGGTGTGTGGGCCGATGCGCTCAACGGACTACGCCACCACAGCGGGGCTCTTGGCCACGATTGGATTGGTTTCAATCTTGACCATCTGCATGTCGATCTACGGCAGCGCAGGAAATGGACCCAACGTCCAGCCCGCTGACGCCACGATCGACAATCCTCCTGCTGATCTGTTCACCAAAGCAGGCTGGGCTGAATTTGCTAGCGGATTCTGGCTTGGCGGATGTGGTGGAGCTGCCTTTGCATGGTTCCTCACAGGAACGGCCTTGGTCGCACCACTGGTTGATATCGCTGGTGGAGTCTGGAGCGTGGGCTAAGCCTCGCCAACCCAGACGTCCACAGACCACCAAAGCCCCGGTTGAGCGGAAACTCGCTCAACCGGGGCTTTCAACTGCCAGGATCAATCTGGTTTTGCAGCAGTTGCCGCCTTGCGGTCCATCTCCCAGCCGTTTCTGCGGCGGCCTGTCCTCACCGTTGTCTGCAGTCTGCTCGTCCTGCTGGCAGGACTTGTGTCGCTGTCTGGCTTGGGCCTGGAAGACTTACCCCAGTTGGCCCCAACCCAGGTCAACGTGACAGCACGCTTCCCTGCTGCATCTCCTGATGTAGTGGAACAGAGCGTCACAACCGTGCTGGAGCAACAGCTCAACGGTCTCAGTGATCTCGACAGCATTCAGTCCACCAGCAGTGAAGGGCAATCAAGGATCAGTCTTCGCTTCAAGAAAGGCAGCCCTCAACTCAACGCGATCAAGGTCCAAAACGAAGTCAATTTGGCGCTGCGCCGATTACCGCAAGCCGTAACCCGCCAGGGGCTGAGCGTGAGTCGCTCCTCTAGCGATTTCCTGATGATCCTGGGCTTTAGTCATCCACAAGATCTCTACGTTCCCACCTTCCTCCCAGGCTGGCTTGAACAGTCGCTCAGAGAATCGCTCCGCTCGATTGCCGGCGTGGGAGACATTCGTGTATTCGGAAGCAGCGAGTTGGCCTATCGCCTGTGGATGGATCCACAAAAGCTGGAACAAGCCAATCTCACGATTACGGATGTCAGCACAGCGCTTGTCGAGCAAAACGTTCTGGCGGCCATCGGCGCTCTTGGCAGCGCACCGGCTCCACCAGGACAACTTCTCAGCCTTCCCGTCGAAACCGACGGTCGCTTGCGCAGCCAGGGCGAACTTGAAAACCTGGTCATCAAACGATTGGCCAACGGGGGCCTCATTCGCCTCAAAGATGTCGGCCGCGTCAGCCTTGGACAACGCAGTTATGGGAGGGCTGCGATCAATCTGCAGGGAGAACGCTCCGTTGCCGTAGGGATTTATCAAAGAGATGGAGCGAATGCCCTGGCTCTCAGCCGAAGCATCCGCAGCAATCTCGCAAAACTCGAATCAGGCTTTCCCCCCGGCATCACGATGCAAACCATCGTGGATACGGCCGACACCATCCAGGCCAATCTCGATCGCACCGTGACGACACTGCGCGATGCCGTCCTGCTGGTTTTGGTTGTTTTAGTGCTCTTCCTGGGGCGATGGCGATTAGCCATGGTGCCAGGAATCGCCGTCCCCATTTCGTTGGTAGGCAGCTTGTTGGTGATCCGCCTCAGCGGTTCAGATATCAACAGTTTGAATCTATTCGGACTGATTCTTGCCACAGGCATCGTTGTTGACGATGCCATTGTTGTGAGCGAGGAAATTGCCGATCGCATTGAGAAAGGGGACCCACCCCTAAAGGCTGCTGAAACAGCGATGCAGGAATTGGCCGGGGCAATCGTGGCCACATCCTTGGTGCTTGTGGCGGTGTTCGTTCCTGTTCTGCTGATTCCAGGGTCGATTGGACGCCTCTATGAACCCATTGCCTTGACGATTACGGCTGCCATTGTTTTTTCCACGCTGAACGCCCTCACGTTCACGCCAATGGCATCAGCCAGGGTCCTCACCCCAGGGAATGGACGCCTGCCAGGACCGATCAGACGACTCAGCGATCGGCTCCGAAAGGCCATGCAGCGCACTGAAGCGCACTACTCACGAACCCTGCGCAAACTGTTGAATCGCCCCAATTGGGTGGGCCTCGTTCTCATCATCAGCTTGATGCTCACGGGAGTCGTCCTCATCAACACGCCGACAGCCTTTATCCCCAACGAAGACCAGGGCCAGATACGCGGTTATTTCACCTTGTCGGAAGGCGCCAGCCTGGAACGAAGCGTGGCAAGCATGGAGGCCATTCGCGCTGTCATTGAGCAGGAGCCCCTGATCCGGTCAGGGAACTTCTACGCAGGAAGTTCGTTTGGGCAAAGCGGGGAAGACAAGGGCTCGTTCTACCTCAGATTGAAGCCATTACAGGAGAGAGGCGGAGCAGAGCAAAGCGATCAAGCCATCAAGCGTCGACTGCAAAAAGCCCTGAACCGCTCGATCAGCGATGCCAAAGTTGTGCTGATTACACCGCCAACCGTGCGTGGGTTTAGCGGTGATTCAGCTTTGAATATTGAGCTGCTAGACCGCAGCGCTGGCCAACTGAGCCTGGTCCAATTCGAACAGGTCGCCACGGCCTTTATTGCACGAGCCAAGGAAACGGGGAAATTTGAACGGGTCAGCACGCGTTTTGACGCCAGTGCCCCGAGATGGCGCCTCGTTTTAGACCGCGATCAAATGGCAGCACTGAATCTCCCGTACAGAGAAACCCTGAATTCGATTGGCATGTCCATCGGCGGACGCTATCTCGATGACACCTATGCCGACGGAGAGATTCGCAGCATTTGGATTCAGATGGAGGGCAGCGACCGCAATCGCCCAGAGGACATTGAATCCCTCATGCTCCGAAACCGTGATGGGGAGCTGGTCAGCGCTGAAAGCGTGGCCCGACTTGAAAAAGTTGAGGGGACCGGCTCGATTGATCATTACGCCCTCAACCGATCCATCCGGGTCAGCGCCGTGCCGGCGAAAGGAACGAGTAGCGGACAAGCCATCAACATCCTTGAAGCCACAGGCGAACAAATTGGAGGGGGCAACATTGGGCTTGCTTTTACAGGCCTGGCAGAAGAAGAAAGGGTGGCCGAAGGCGTCACTTGGGCCTTCTTTGGTTTGAGCGTGGTGGTGGTTTACCTCTTGCTCGCTGGTTTGTACGAGAGTTTTCTCGACCCCCTCGTGATTTTGCTGTCAGTGCCTCTTGCACTCCTCGGTGCTCTGATCGGAATCAAACTGCGGGGGCTGCCGCTTGATGTTTACGGCCAGATGGGCCTTCTCGTGCTCGTGAGCTTGGCCGCAAAGAATGGAATTCTGATTGTGGAATTTGCCAATCAGAGGATCCGCGCAGGCCTACCTCTTCGAGAGGCGATCACCGACGCCGCAGAAGAGCGCATGCGGCCCATTGTTTTGACAGCCATTACCTCCTTGGCAGGATTTCTGCCCTTGCTGCTCGCCAGCGGAACGGGATCAGCGAGTCGGATCAGTATCGGCACGGTGGTCTTCAGCGGCTTGCTGATCTCCACACTGCTCTCTCTGTTCGTTGTTCCAGCCGTTTATTTGAGCCTCAAAGGCTGGAGGCAGAGAGCACAAATTCAGCACGCGCAAGGCAATTGACAAACCGGTTGGAGCAAAAAAGAGATAGGTTCTCTGATCAAGCCGATCGCGGCAACCCACGTGGAAGCTGCATGACAACGACCGCAAAGACATTTAGCCAAGACATGGCGCCTAGCAATTACCCCAAACGGATCGACTTCCAACTCGCTCCGTTTATGGCCAGTGATGACCGCATCGCGAGCTGGCAGATCTTCAACACCGTGATTCCCATCATCGCTGTAGCGATCGCGATGGCTGCGGTCACAACATCGTTCAACATCACAGCCATTGTGATGACACCCTTGCTCCTGGTGTTGATGGTTCTGCTGCTCAGTCGCAGCTTCTCCCTGATGCATGACTGCGGACATCAAAGTCTGTTCCGTTCCAAGCGGTCGAATCGAATTGCGGCCTTCGGATTGAGCTTGATTCACGGCATGCCGCAACATCCCTGGTCAAGGGGGCACGCCTTTCATCACAAACACAATGGAAATTGGGACCGCTATCGCGGACCATCTGCTCTGATCACACGCGAACAATATGAAGCGAGATCTCCGCGTTCGCAGTGGCTTTATCGCATCTTGCGCCATCCATTGCTGTTATTCCCAGGTGGTTTCTTTTATCTCATCATCAAGCCAAGACTTGCCTTGCTATTGAGCTTCTTTGAATTTATTGGTCACTCCATCAAAAGCACCATCAGGATGGTACGCACTGGGACCTGGGAATCTCCTAAACAAATTTGCTCAAACTACAAATCAAGCTTCTTCTACACCGGCGGAGAATGTGTCGACATGGTCGCCAACACAGCCGTTGTGGGCCTTTTGTGGTGGTGGATTGGCAGCTCTATTGGCTATGCACATTTTTGGATCCTTTATGCCTTGGTCATGAGCTGCAGTGCCGCCGTGATGATTGCGGTCTTTTTTATTCAACATAATTTCCCAGACTCTTACACAAGCAATGAAGACAATTGGAGTTATTTCCGCGGTGCCCTCTCTGGATCCTCCTTCCTACAAATGCCTGCTGTTTTGAATTGGTTTACCGCCGATATTGCCTATCACCACATCCATCACCTTTCAGAACGAATTCCAAACTATCGATTAAAAGAATGCCATGAAGCAAACATTCACCTAGTGGAGGGTGTTCATAGGCTTTATTTATCTCAAATTGGCGATTGCTTCTCTCTCATCCTTTGGGATAGAGAACGTTCCGAGCTTGTTTCACCTTTCGCCTGAGCAGAGCTCAAAATCCATGCTGTGCTGTTAGGCAGCCGGCTCAAGGCTGACTTCTGAGAATGACGCCACTCATACAATCCCTATCCCATTGATCGATAAGGTATGCGTTCCGTTGAGGCCGGCTCCTTGGTAGTTCCCACATTGCATCAGGCCTCATCTGAGCAAGCCCGTTTTTTTGATTACCGATCCGCTGCAAACCCCCAACAGAGCGGACTGATCTCATCGGTTCCCTATCGGTCGTTTTCGCCGGATTTTTTCGATCAATCCGGCTGTGAGGTTCTTCCTTTAGACCTGAGTAAAGAGCTCGGCTGCACTGGCCCTGCCACCGGTCCTGCTCTTTGCGCCAATTTTGTGCGTCTCGACTGTGGTGATCAACGCACCAGTGCTGTTGCGACAAGTCAGCTGTTTTTCGTCACGCGTGGAGAAGGGGAGACCCAAGCCTGTGGGCAAACATTCCAATGGTCAAAAGGTGACCTTTTGGTGCTGCCTGCAGGAGGGGACGCAATCCACACCAGTCACGAAAAAGCAGGTTTGTATTGGGTGCATGATGCTCCGCTCCTGCGTTACCTCGGAGTAGAGCCAACCCAAGCTCGCTTTGAACCAAGCTTTTACAGCCATCGGGACAGCAAACGGCATCTTGAAGCGATTGCGAACAGCCCTACCAGTGCTCGCGCCAACCGCGTCAGCGTATTGCTGGGCAATAGCCATTTCCCACAAACGCGAACGATCACCCATACGCTTTGGGCCATGCTCGGAATCTTGCCTGCCGGCCAGGTTCAGCGCCCCCATCGTCACCAATCCATCGCCCTTGATTTCGCTGTGGATTGCCAACCCGGCTGCTACACCATGATCGGCACGAAGCTGGATGACAACGGGATGATCATCCATGGGCATCGGGAAGATTGGGTGCCTGGAGCCGCTTTCGTGACACCACCTGGCTATTGGCATTCTCACCACAACGAGTCGGGAGCCGATGCCTACGTGCTGCCGATTCAAGATGCCGGCCTACACACCTATCTACGCACGCTGGACATTGCCTTTAGCGGCGGCAATTAAAGCCAAACAAATCAATCGCTTCTGATCTGTTTGTAGCTGGACAGACGATACCCTCACCCGTCCCATAAAAAACCCGCCCGGTAAACCGGACGGGTGAATCTCTGAGAAACGGCTCGTTAGTCAGGCAGAGGTTGGGACTGAATCAGCCAAACTTGCCAGACGTGGAGGCGATCAAGAAGGCGGCGTACGTCAGGATGTACCCGATCGTGAAGTGAGCAAGACCCACAACACGGGCCTGGACGATGGAGAGAGCCACAGGCTTGTCACGCCAGCCAACAAGGTTGGCGAGAGGAGTGCGCTGATGAGCCCAAACGATGGTCTCAATCAGCTCCTGCCAATAACCACGCCAGGAGATCAGGAACATGAATCCTGTCGCCCAAACCAGGTGACCGAACAAGAACATCCAAGACCAAACAGCCAGGTTGTTGCTGCCAAATGGGTTGTAGCCATTGATCAGCTGTGAACTGTTCAGCCATAGGTAGTCGCGGAACCAGCCCATGAGATAGGTGCTGGACTCGTTGAACTGAGCCACGTTGCCCTGCCAAATCGCAAGGTGCTTCCAATGCCAGTAGAAGGTGACCCAACCCACTGTGTTCAAAGCCCAGAAGACGGCGAGATAGAACGCATCCCAGGCAGAGATGTCACAGGTACCGCCACGGCCAGGACCGTCGCAGGGGAAGGAGTAACCGAAGTCCTTCTTGTCAGGCATCAACTTGGATCCACGTGCATCCAGAGCACCCTTCACAAGGATCAGGGTGGTGGTGTGGAGACCTAGAGCGATGGCGTGGTGAACAAGGAAGTCACCGGGGCCAATCGGCAGGAACAAGTCGTTGCTGCCACGAACACCGTTGATGGCATCCATCCAACCGCCCATGTAGGCCGCGTTGGCATTGGCAGCAGCTCCACCCGCGTTAGCGAGAAGAACATCGAAGCCGTAAATCGCTTTACCGGAAGCAGCCTGGACGAACTGTGCAAAGACAGGCTCAACCAAGATCTGCTTCTCAGGGGTTCCAAACGCCACAACCACGTCGTTATGGACGTAGAGGCCGAGGGTATGGAAGCCCAGGAAAAGGGAGACCCAACTCAGGTGACTGATGATCGCTTCTTTGTGCTCGAGCATCCGAGCCAGGACATTGTCCTTATTGGCTTCGGGGTCGTAATCACGAATGAAGAAGATCGCACCGTGAGCGAAGGCACCACACATCAAGAAGATGGCGATGTACTGGTGATGGGTGTATAGCGCTGCCTGGGTTGTGTAGTCCTTCGCGATGAAGGCATACGACGGCATCGCATACATGTGCTGTGCAACCAAGCTGGTGATCACGCCAAGAGAGGCAAGAGCAAGACCAAGCTGGAAGTGCAGGCTGTTGTTGATGGTGTCGTAGAGACCTTTGTGACCAGCACCCAGGTTTCCGGGAGTTCCGGTTGGTGGGTTGTGGGCTTCAAGGATCTCGCGGATGGAATGACCGATTCCGAAATTCGTCCGATACATGTGGCCGGCGATCACGAAGATCACGCCGATGGCCAAATGGTGATGGGCGATGTCTGTTAGCCAGAGGGCTTCGGTCTGAGGGTGGAAGCCACCGAGGAAGGTGAGGATCGCAGTGCCTGATCCTTCAGCGGTACCAAAAACCTGACCAGTGGTGTCAGGGTTCTGGGCATACACACCCCAATTGCCGGTGAAAAACGGACCCAGGCCAGCTGGGTGAGGCATCACGTTGAGGAAGTTGTCCCAACCAACGTGCTGACCACGGGACTCAGGAATGGCCACGTGAACCAGGTGACCGGTCCATGCGATGGAACTGAATCCAAACAGAACAGCCAGATGGTGGTTCAGGCGGGATTCCGCGTTTTTAAACCAAGCAAGAGACGGACGGAACTTGGGCTGCAGGTGCAGCCAACCAGCGAACAGAGCCCAAGCTGACAGGATCATCATGAAGATGGATCCTTGATACAGCTCGGCATTCGTGGTCATGCCGATCGTGTAAAACCAGTGATAGAGGCCTGAGTAGGCAATATTCACAGGGGAGGAAGCACCCGCTTGGGTAAAGGCATCAATAGCGCCTTGACCGAAGTGGGGATCCCAAATTGCGTGAGCGATTGGGCGCACGTGCAGAGGGTCGGCGACCCACTGCTCGAAGTTGCCCTGCCAGGCGATATGGAACAGGTTTCCCGAAACCCAGAGGCCGATGATGGCGAGATGCCCGAAATGGGTGGAGAAGAGCTTTTGGTAAAGCTTCTCCTCCGTCATTCCGTCATGGCTCTCGAAGTCGTGAGCCGTGGCGATCCCGTACCAGATGCGGCGGGTTGTCGGGTCCTGTGCCAGACCCTGGCTAAACGAAGGAAATTTCGTTGCCATTAGAGGGAAAGGTCAGGTGAGGTCAGCCGACCACAAGGATGTGGGCGTGGAAGAAGGCCCATGTGGTCGCGATGCCGCCCAAGAGGTAATGAGCGACACCCACGGCACGGCCCTGGGTGATTGACAGTGCACGGGGCTGGATGGCAGGTGCCACCTTCAGTTTGTTGTGAGCCCAAACGATGGACTCAATCAATTCCTGCCAGTAGCCGCGGCCACTGAACAAGAACATCAAGCTGAAGGCCCAGACGAAGTGAGCACCAAGGAACATCAGGCCATAGGCACTGGTGTTCGAGCCGTAGCTGTTGATCACCTGCGCGGCCTGGGCCCACAGGAAGTCACGCAGCCAGCCATTAATGGTGATTGCACTGTTGGCGAAATTGCCATTCGTGATGTGTTGGACACTGCCATCAGCATTCACGGTTCCCCAAACATCGCTTTGCATCTTCCAGCTGAAGTGGAAAATCACGATGGAGAGGGAGTTGTACATCCAGAACAGGCCTAGGAACACATGGTCCCAAGCAGACACCTGACAGGTGCCACCTCGGCCAGGTCCGTCGCAAGGGAAGCGGAAGCCCAGGTTTGCTTTATCTGGAACGAGGCGGGAGCTACGGGCATAGAGCACACCTTTGAGAAGGATCAACACAGTCACGTGAATCGTGAATGCGTGGATGTGGTGCACCATGAAGTCAGCGGTCCCAAGAGGAATCGCTGCTGCAGCAACCTTGCCACCAACGGCAATCGTGGAGCCGTTGAACACCTCACTCACGCCAGCAAGTGCGTTGGGAGCGGTGCTACCGGCAGCTCCGGCATGCAAACCCTGAATCCACTGAGCGAACACAGGCTTCAGCTGAATCGCTGAATCACTAAACATGTCCTGGGGACGGCCCAGAGCACGCATGGTGTCGTTGTGGATGTAGAGGCCAAAGCTATGGAAGCCCAACCAGATGCACACCCAGTTCAGGTGGCTGATCAGGGCATCGCGAGCTTTGAGCACGCGATCGAGCACGTTATCCACATGCTTGGCAGGGTCGTAATCGCGGATCATGGCGATTGCTGCGTGAGCAGCAGCGCCAACGATTAGGAAGCCACCGATCCACATGTGGTGGGTGAACAGTCCGATCTGCGTCGGATAGTCAATCGCCATGTATGGATACGGAGGCATCGCATACATGTGCTGGGCCACGATGATGCTCAGCGAACCGAGCATGGCCAGATTGACTCCCAACTGAGCATGCCAAGAGGTCGTCATGAACTCAAAGAGTCCGTCGTGCCCATTGGTTGCAGGGAATAGAAGGGGATCACCCTTCTGACCTTCGAGGATCTCCTTGATGGAGTGCCCGATGCCCCAGTTCGTGCGGTACATGTGACCAGCCACGATGAACAACACCGCGATGGCTAGGTGGTGATGAGCGATATCGCTCATCCACATGCTTCCAGTAACTGGATTAATTCCACCTTTAAAGGTCAGGAAGTCGCTGTATGCAGCCCAATCACCAGAGAAGAAGGCGCCAATACCGGCACCGAATCCTGGATAGAGCTGCGCGATCAAATCCTGATTAAAGAATTCGTGTGGCAGTGGAATGTCTGCGACAGAAGCAATGGTTTTGCCATTGAGCACCAGCGGCTGGCCGGCGTCGATGGCATCCATCAACTTGGTGGTCGGCAGAGACACATGCAGAAGGTGCCCGGTCCAGGAAAGGGAACCGAGACCAAGCAAACCTGCCAAGTGGTGGTTGAGCATCGACTCAACGTTCTGGAACCACTCGAGCTTGGGAGCTGCCTTGTGATAGTGGAAAACACCGGCATTCAGCATGAGACCGGCCATCACCAGAGCGCCGATGGCAAGCGACATCAGCTGGGTCTCGTTGGTGATGCCCCATGCACGCCAGACGTGAAAGAGGCCAGATGTGATCTGAATGCCTTGGAAACCGGCACCCATATCACCGTTGAGAATCTCCTGGCCAAACACGGGCCACACCACCTGAGCACTTGGCTTCACGTGGGTGGGGTCGGCGAGCCAGCCGGAGAAGTTGGAAAAGCGGGCTCCGTGGAAGAAAGCGCCGCTTAGCCAGATGAAGATCACGGCCAAATGGCCGAAGTGAGCACTAAAGATCTTCCGAGAAACCTCTTCAAGGTCACTCGTGTGGCTATCGAAATCGTGAGCGTTGGCGTGGAGGTTCCAGACCCATGTTGTGGTCTTGGGGCCTTTCGCGAGAGCTCGGTCGAAATGTCCGGGCTTGCCGAACAATTCAAAGGTTGCTGGATTGTCAACCTTTTCGACTTGGCTCTTCGCGGTGCTCCCACGCTCTGGTGGGCTGATGGTCATCGAGTCGTTCCTCGAGGGACGGGATCGAGGTGGAGGGCCACCCCTCCGGAGAACCGGACAGTTCGCCGGGGCCCCGGCCATAGCCCGAAGGCTGTAGCCGGGCGCCAGTTCAAGCCAGGAAAACCCTGTCCATCACTGGTGCTTTGGGCCCCAAAGAGGGGACCGCTGATTTGAGCATAGAGTCGCGAGAGGGCCTTAACCCTCATCGAGTTACAAAGGTTCAATCCGGCGGCGATCCAGTCTGCAACTGGGGTCTGGTTTGCAGGTGGTGTCAGCGAGAACCACCCAATCAAGACACAAAACTATCAACAACCTGCTTATTTTCTTTCGCTAATTAATACTCAGTTAGCGCCCTGGACCTGAGAAGTGGGGCCATTCAGAATGTCGGCACATCCTCTCCGCTCCATGGATAAATCGGGCCGGCGACAAGCAAGCATCCGATGGTTCGCAGCACTCTTCGCCCTGATCCTCCTCTTTGGAACGGGACAACCCGTGCTGGCCATTCCGTCGTTGCCTTGGGCCAATCAGCCCAACTCCAAATCCGCTCCTAATCAAGGCAAGAATCTTCCGACCCAAAACCCATCAGGCCGTCTTCGAGAAGTGGAACCACCTGGTGCGGTTCAGCAGCTCCATCAAGCCTTAGCGAAGCATCATCCCCAGCTTTCACTCATCAGTCCCTTGGATGGGAGCCAGCTCAAGGGCGGTCCCCTCAACCTGGAATTAAAAATCGAGGATTGGCCCCTCGCGAACGACCGCGAACTCGGTCTCGGAGCCCACGTCGCGATTCAAATTGATGACCAAGCACCCATTCGCATCAGTGAACGGAATGGAAACCGCATCACGCTTGAACTCCCTCCCCTTAGTCCAGGGAGCCACAGGTTCACGGCCTATGCCGCTTATCCCTGGGGAGAAGCCGTCAAAACGCCTGGCGCCAGCTTGCATTGGGCGGTAGATCAGCTGCGCCCGCTGATGGGCACGCAGCCAAAACGCGATGCCCCTTGGCTGGCGATGGTGAGTCCGGCTGAGCTCGGGGGGGACAGCCCTTTGCTGCTCGATTGGTTGGTATGGAATGCGCCGCTGCAAAACCTCCGAGCTGGAGACGCTCGCTGGCGCCTACGCATCACGGTTAACGAGGACAGTTTTGTCGTGGACCAGCAGGATGCCCTTTGGCTCCAGGGAATCGACAACCGCAAAGGGATCAACACTGTTCAGATGGAGTTGCTGAACGGGATCGGTGAATCGCTCGAGCCGATGTTCAACAACCAATTGAGAGTGGTCCCTGAGCGGCAGAACCCCAAACCAATTTGGTTGCAATCAAGCCTGAATGACAGCGAGCTAGCGCGTTTGCTGGGTGAAACCAAGCCTGAAGACCCGAGCGCAAGGCAAGAACTTGTCAGCGAAGAGAACCTCCCTCAAGAGCAAGGGGTCGAGAACGCAGAAACAAAGCCACAGGCATTAAGCCAACAGGCCGAAGAGGGAAGGGACTTGGACGAGAACGACTCAGGAGAAAAGGCCTCCGGAGATAAAGCCAAAGACTCAGGAGAAAAAGACTTAGGAGAAACAGGCTTCGAAGAGAAGGATGGAGATAACAAAACGGAGGAGATCGGGCCAGTAGCAGAAAAGGCCTTAGGGGAAGGTGAACAAGGCAAAGATGCAATCGCTGCAGATAGCGAGGCTGTTGAAGGAGAACTCGCCAAGCCCGAGGCCCTGAACACAGGCGAGGCTCTGAACACAGGCACAGCGAAAGCAACGTCATTGCCAAACGCAGAGATGCCAGTCACAGCCATGCCAGAAAAAGGAGCTGACACAACAAAGAAACCCAGCAAGCTCGCCAACCCGGAACCGGAACGAATTGCTCCAACCAGCACCCTGGGAGGATCAGCCCGGGAGCTATTGAACGCCGATGGCACCCAGCGTTGACCTCCGAAACTCCTGTCCTGAACGACTCGTCTCCTCCGACCGCTGCCCGGCGATTGGCCCTAGGGCTGTCCTCAAGGGCCTGGCCGTTGCTGCAAAGACTTCAGCAATGCAACCTCACGGATCAACTAGCGCTCACCCCTGGCGCTGCCGCTGCCATTCCTGACCTCGATGGAACGTGTCTGGTGAACTCAGCTGCGGTATTGCTCCAGCAGCACTGGCAAGAGGGCGGGGTGTTGATCGTGATCGGAGCCACGGGTGCCGTCACCCGTTTGATTGCTCCACTCCTGACCGACAAAGACAGCGACCCTGCCGTCCTGGTGCTCGATGCCAAGGGGCAAAGGGTGGTTCCTTTGCTTGGCGGCCACCAAGCTGGCGCCGAACTATTAAGTAGGGAGGTCGCTGCCGCGCTCGGAGGAGAAGCGGTTCTAACCGGAGACAGTGCGGTTTCAGGCCGTCTTGCAAGCGATGCATTCGGACATGGTTGGGGATGGAAACGTGGCGGAACAGACGCCAACTGGAGCCAACTGATGAAGGCCCAGGCGCGTGGAGAGGCCACCCGTCTGATCCAAACAATGGGGAGCACGCTGTGGCAGAGCAGTTCGGCAGCGCAAGCCAGCCAGCTTCTCGGCCCCGATGCCGAAACAGGCAGTGCCATCCCAACGAATGCCATACCAACGCGTGCCATACCAACGTTGGAGATCAGCACATCCATGGCCCATGCAGGGGCTTGCACGTGGCACCCACCACTGCTTTGGCTTGGGATTGGCTGCGAACGAGAGACGAGTTTGAACCTTGTCGAGCGCGCCGTAAGCAGCGCCCTCGAGGAGGCGGGCCTGGCCGAAAGCGCCGTTGCAGGCATCACCAGCATCGATCGCAAGGGCGATGAACGGGCGCTCCAAGCGCTCGCACAGCTTCACCATTGGCCCTTCCGATTGCACACCGCATCAGCCTTGAATGAGGTGCCGGTGCCAACCCCATCCCAGGTGGTTGCTGCAGAAATGGGCACCGGATCCGTTGCAGAAGCGGCGGCATTGCTGAGTGCTGGAGACAACGGACGACTCAAACTGAGCAAACGGATCACCCACGCCAACGAGGCTGAACGTGGCGCTGTCACCGTGGCGATTGCCGAGAGCATGGAGGCCCATGCACCGCAACGGGGCGAACTCCATCTGATCGGTAGTGGTCCAGGTGATCTAGCCCTGCTCACTCCTGAAGCCCGCAGTGCCCTGGAGCGCTGTCCTGCCTGGGTGGGATACGGGCTCTACCTCGACTTACTTGAACCGCTGCGCCGTTCGGATCAGATCCGGCTGGATGGGCAACTCACCATGGAGAGAGACCGCTGCCGGCAAGCGCTGAGTCTTGCTTGCCAGGGTGTTCGCGTGGCGTTGGTGTCGTCTGGCGACAGCGGGATTTATGGAATGGCAGGGCTCGCTCTTGAGCTCTGGATGGAGCTACCAGAAAACGCACGACCTCGCTTTGCCGTGCATCCAGGAATCTCCGCACTGCAGCTTGCAGCGGCAAAAGCTGGAGCACCGCTAATGCATGACTTCTGCACTGTGAGCCTGAGCGATCGGCTCACCCCATGGGAGGTGATTGAACGACGGCTGGAAGCAGCTGCCAACGGTGATTTCGTCGTTGCGCTCTACAACCCCCGCTCCAAAGGACGCGATTGGCAGCTGCAACGTGCCAAGGACATCCTGCTAACGCAACGCCCCGACGCCACACCTGTTGTGATCGCAAGGCAATTAGGTCGACAAGAGGAACACGTGTCGTTCTCCCGGCTCGACAGCTTGCCCGTGGACACCATTGACATGCTGACCGTTTTGGTCATCGGCAACAGCAGTAGCAGAATGGAAGGGGGCCGAATGGTGACTCCGCGCGGCTACCCAGGCGCAGAACTCAGTTGAGCGCAACTCATAGAGTCGGGATGACAGGATTCGAACCTGCGGCCCCTTCGTCCCGAACGAAGTGCGCTACCAAGCTGCGCTACATCCCGATGAGGCGACTTTAAAAGATGACGTCCATTCAGAAACCTGACTGGTTGCGCGTCAAAGCCCCCCAGCGCGAGCGCATTGGCGAGGTCGCCGACCTGCTGCTGGACCTCAAGCTGAACACCGTTTGCCAGGAGGCAAGCTGCCCAAATATCGGCGAATGCTTTGCCGGAGGAACCGCAACGTTCCTGATCATGGGGCCCGGCTGCACCCGCGCCTGTCCCTACTGCGATATCGACTTCGACAAGAGCGTCCGAGCACTCGACCCAACCGAACCGCAACGGCTCGGGGAGGCGGTCTCCCGGCTTCGGCTCAAACACGTGGTGATCACGTCCGTGAACCGCGACGACCTGGAAGACGGAGGGGCGTCGCAGTTCGTGGCTTGCATTGAGCAGGTGAAGCAACACTCTCCGCTCACCACAATTGAGCTGCTCATTCCCGATTTCTGTGGCAATTGGGATGCGCTAGCCACGGTGATGGAGGCATCACCCCATGTGCTCAATCACAACATTGAAACGGTGCCGCGGCTGTATCGCCAAGCGCGTCCGCAGGGGATCTATGAGCGCTCCTTGGAACTCCTCAAACGGGTTCGCGATGGCTGGCCACGGTCTTACAGCAAGTCGGGATTGATGGTGGGCCTTGGCGAGAGCGACGCGGAAGTGATCGAGGTGCTTCGCGATTTAAGAGAACACCGAGTTGACATCGTCACCATCGGCCAATACTTGTCACCTGGCCCCAAACACCTGAGCGTGGACCGGTTCGTGACTCCCGAGCAGTTCGAGAGCTACCGCCTCAAGGGAGAACAAGAGCTGGGGTTTTTACAGGTGGTCAGCACTCCGCTCACCCGCAGTAGCTACCACGCCGGTGAGGTGCAGAAACTAATGCTCGCGCACCCTCGCTAAAAATCCATACAGTCGTTGCCCCAATACCTTATTAATCAAAACTGAGGCGGGGGAGTTGGGCGAGTCTCACAACGGTTCCTCAAATCAAGTGGTGGTGGCTGGAGGAGCACGGGCTGCCCCTGATCGAAAACAGTTTCTGGAACCGTAGGAACCTCGCCCAACTCGTAACTAACAATGCGGCCACTAGGCAGAACGTAGTCGTATCGATTTGTCAAACGATTACAGCGGCATGGAATCAGCTGGGGTTGACGCAACCCTTTTTGAGCAGATTCAACACGTCCAATCGTGACGACGCGAGAGCCGAGCGCTGTCGGGATTGGAGTGAATTGAGGGGCCTGCGTAACCACGACCGCTGGAGTCAATGGCGGGGCAACCGTTGGTGTTGGTTGCGTCGGGGCTTGCGTCCCCATCCCCGTCACAGGTGCTGACGTCTGACCCATCACTTGGATCGGCGTTGGCGTCACCCCTAACGACTGACACATCGCGGGCTGCTGATCACAGATCCCCTGTTTCACCACAGGAGAAAGCGTCGGAACCTTTTGCTCTAAAGGTTGAGGAATTTTTTGTACGGGGATCGTAGGGATTTGCCCAGGAACTTTTTGCTCAATTTTAGGTGGAACCTTTGGCTCTAAAGGTTGAGGAATTTTTTGTACGGGGATCGTAGGGATTTGACCAGGAATTTTTTGCTCAATTTTAGGTGGAACCTTTGGCTCTAAAGGTTGAGGAATTTTTTGTACGGGGATCGTAGGGATTTGCCCAGGAACTTTTTGCTCAACTCTCGGGGTCACAGGCACCGACGTTGGTGTTGGTTGCGGCGTCTGCAGGGTTTGAGTCAGACCTAGGGGCCTACAAACACTTGGATTGGCATCACATTCATTTTGAGCAGCTATTCCAGTGGGGCGATACCCACAATGAGGATCACTTGATCCGACTAAACAAGATGGGTGGGTCCAAGGCTTGCAATTTCTGCGCTTAGGACAATCACCAGCCACTTGACCTCCCACTGGTGCAGCCGAACCCTGGTGGTGGCCAGATCTTGTTGAAGGCTGATCTGACAGCACATTCCAAGCTGGAGCCCCTAAAGACTGCTCGAATGACGATGCGCCTGGGTAGGTCGCTTCAAACCATCCATCCACACGTTCAACTACTTCAATCGCTTCAGGCAGGGGATCAATTTGCTCACGAACCTCCTGGCGAAGAGCATCAATCGCTCCGTCGGCTGAAATCAATCCTGATCGTGAGAGGTCGGGCCCTCCAACCCCTGTCGAAACAGAAGTTGTGGACTGGGTCGGACTTGGAGCGACTGTCGGCGCTGGCGTTGGAGCGACTGTCGGCGCTGGCGTTGGAGCGACTGTCGGCGCTGGCGTTGGAGCGACTGTCGGCGCTGGCGTTGGAGCGACTGTCGGCGCTGGCGTTGGAGC